>JADMIO010932567.1_pt1 | contig 109120 bp, 106 predicted proteins | sample 8958161 | NCBI WGS metagenome assembly JADMIO01 (sample SAMN16585339, study PRJNA669376) | soil metagenome | isolation source: Crop rotation soil | place: USA: Cullars Rotation, Alabama | collected 2011
GCCGCGACTTCAAGTCACGTGAATTCCAAGCTTCGGATCCCACTGTGCTGGAAAGCGCGCCTTGAACGCGCGTAATAATTGCGGATAAATCACCGTGACCCAACCATAATGGAAATTGGTACGAATGTAAATCAGGTTTTTTAGGCATAAAGATTATCCTTAACTCGGACGAAATCTGCGTTTATGACGACAGCAATACGCAGACTCGCAACAGTGGTCTTACTCCTGGCCTCGGTGGCGGCCATCCAGGGGCAATCCGATACCGCCGTTCTGTTCGGAGTGGTGACAGACCCGTCTCAGGCTTCTATACCGAATGCCAGAGTCGTAGCGCGCGACGTGGCGACCGGCGCGACGCGGGAACTTGTGACGGACACTAAGGGGCTGTACTACTTCACGCTACTTCCCCCAGGGTCGTATGAGGTGGAGGTAACGGCGAACGGATTCAAGACGTACGTGAATAACTCCGTCAAAGTCCGCGTAGCCGATGTCGCCCGCCTGAACATTCCTCTCGAGGTTGGCGCCACCAATGAACACGTCCAGGTGGCGGCTGAGGTCTCGGTCTTGAACACCGAGAATGCCGCACAGGGCGCGGTGATTTCCCAGGAGAAGATTCCATCGTTGCCGCTCAACGGCCGGCAGTTCCTACAGCTGGTTCTGCTGGCGCCGGGAACGAACCCGGGCGGCCGGGCGGTACAGCAGAACTCAGTGCGGCAAGGCCAGATCGGCGGCTTGAGCATCGCCGGCAACCGGACGAATAACACAGGATTTTCGCTGGACGGCGCGACGAATATCGATCCGGATTACAACTCCCTGAACTACTCGCCGACAATCGACGCCATCTCGGAATTTCAGGTTCAGACGGCCATCGTACCGGCCGAGTATGGCCGCGCGTCGGTGAACGTGGCGACCCGGTCGGGTACGAACCAACTGCACGGTTCGGGTTGGGAGTTCATGCGGAACAAGGTTCTCGACGCCCGACCGTTCAACGCGCCGTCGGACTTGCCGAAGTTCCAGCGCAACCAGTTTGGCGGGTCGCTGGGTGGCCCGGTGAAGCAGAATCGCCTGTTCGGGTTCTTCGCATATGAAGCGTTGCGGGTGCGGCAAGCGGGCGCGGGCCTTACGACCGTTACCGTCCCTACGGCGTTACAGCGGCAAGGTGACTTCAGTCTGACGCCAGGCGGGATCTTCGATCCGTTCGCTCCGCTGGTGAGTGGGCTGCGCCAACCGTTTCCGAACAACAAGATTCCCGCAAACCGCATCAATCCGCTCACGCTGGCGGCGGTGAATGCGATGCCGCTGCCTCAGAATCCGACGACCGGCGCTTTTGCGAATGCCAATGGAATTCTGGTGCAGAACAACGCAAATTATTCAGGCCGCGTCGATTTCGAGGCAACGCCGAGCTGGAACCTGTTCGCGCGCTATTCGGCCTCCGACGAGCAGGCGGGAATTCCGGCGGTCGTACCGGGGCGCGACGGCTTGAACAACGCTCTATCACAGAATGCAGTGATCAGCTCGACTAAGGTGTTCGGCGTGAGCGTGGTGAACCAGACCAGGCTCGGCTTCAGCAGGCTACATTTGTTCACCGGCCTACCGGAGCTGACGTTCGATCTCAATGGAACGCAGTCGAAGTTGCCGCAGTTCATCACGACGACGTACCCCGTCATGGGCGGAGCGGGCGGCTTCATCGGCACGACGGCTGGTGGACTAGTGCGCGTTCGCGACAATACGTACCAGATTTACGACAACGTCTCGTGGAACGTCGGTCGGCATGCTTTCAAATTCGGCGGCGAAGCGAATTGGGTTCAATACAACCGTTATGAATCGCCGAACCTGCTCGGGACGTTCCAATTTGTGAACGGATTTACGGCGCAGATCGGGCGCACCGCGAATAGCGGGGACGCGCTGGCGAGCATGATGCTGGGACTCCCGCAGCAAGGATCGCGCTCGGTGGGCCCGAGCCGCATCGATGCACGGCAGTGGATTTACGCCGGCTACGCGCAGGATGACATTCACCTGCTACCGAGTCTTACGGTTAATCTCGGTATTCGATACGAGCTGGCGCCGCCGTTCGCCGACATCCGGAATCAGATGTCGAGCATCGATTACAGCAATGTGCCGTCGCCGGGCGCCATCTTCGCCTCGGGTAAGACGGCGTTCTATCAACCGACCCTATTCGTGTGCGGCGCGAGCGGCTATCCAAGCGGGTGCGCATATACGGACTACAACAATTTCGCGCCGCGCGCCGGCATCGTTTGGTCAGTGACGCCGAGGACAGTGATACGCGCAGGCGGCGGGATGTTCTATTCCCTAACCGACGCGAATCCGTTGTTCCGTCTCGCGGCCGGGCTGCCGAACAACATCGCACAAACATTAACGAGCAACTCGGTCACGCCGCAGTTCTCGAGCCTGGACATTTTCGGACCCGCGGTCGCGGGACCGGTGCAGATCCAAGCCGCCGGCATCGATCTGAATCAACGGACCACCTATTCGTTGCAGTGGAACTTCTCGGTGCAGCGCGAGATTGTGAAGAACGTTGTGATCGAAGCTGGCTACCTGGCGACTGCGGGCATCAAGCTCGAGCAGAACGTGCAACCGAATAATGCGCAGCCTGGCGCGGGAGCCATCGATCCGCGACGCCCCTACGTCGGATTGCAGTATGCGCCGGGAACGCCGTTCCCGCCATACATCAACGTGGTCGGCAATTCGGTGCCGGTAGGGTTCATCAACTACCTGCCGCACGCAGCGCAGTCGAACTATCACTCGGGATTCCTGCGGTTCGAGAAGCGCTTCGGAGCGGGATTCTCGCTGCTCAGCTCGTACACGTTCTCTAAGTCGATTACCAACGCTCCGCAGTTTCGCAACGCAGGCGGCGCGAACGGATCCGAAAACTCGCCGGCGCAGGACGCGTTCAATCTGCGCAATGAACGCGGACTCGCGTCCTTCGACGCGCGGCAGCGCTGGGTGAACACGTTCCTGTACGACTTGCCGTTCGGGCATCGCGGGAAGTTTCTGCAGTCGGGGATTGCCGGAGCGATCCTGGGGGATTTTCAGCTCTCCGGTATTTACCAGATGCAGAGCGGCTTCCCCTTCACGATCAACCTGAAGGGCGACTCGGCGGGCGTGGGCGCGGGGACAGGCGGCATTTTCGTGCGGCCGAACCTCGTGCCTGGCCAGCCGGTAGACCTGGATGGATCGGTGCGGACCACCGACCGCTGGTTCAACACCGGCGCATTCGTGGTGCCGCCGCAGTTCACCTTTGGATCGGTTGGGCGAAACACCATGATCGGGCCCTCTATGGTGAATCTCGACCTCGTGGTCGTGAAGAACCTGTATTTGCGCGAGCGGGTGCGGGTAGAGCTTCGAGTTGAGGGTTTCAATGTGGTGAACCACTCGAACTACAACGTCGTTGGGCGGCTTCTGAACGATCCGACCTTCGGCAAGGTGCTGAGCCAACTGGATCCGCGGCAGTTGCAACTGGGCGCCAAAGTGGTGTTCTAAATCGTTGCGGGGCAGACGAGCGGATCGCCTGCCCCAATTGCACTCACCGTTACCTCCTCCCCGCGGTCTGCACAGCCAGATTCGCCGGCGTCCAACGAGGGGAGGCCCGGAACATGCGAGTTGTAATAGCTCTATGTGTCGCATCGCTTTCGGCAGCCGCGCAGAATCCGACACCCGCCCAGGTGGATGCATCGCGCGCGGCGCAAGTTCGTGGATCCCAGGGCGCGCGCATGCGCGAATCGAGGACCGCGATGCAAGTCATCAACGGCGCCCAGGACGCGCGCACAGCGCTATCGCGCAACGATTCGAAGTCGGCGCTCCAATCGATCGATCGGGCGTTGAATGCGTCCCGCGAGTTGGACAAACTGCGTGGAAGCCCGGGCAAGATTCCGGTGTATTCGGAAGTCGTGCGGGTGTCGGTTCACGCCCCATCGAGCGTTGCGGAGAAAGGCACGGGAACAGCGGACAGATCGCGGCCACAGCCGGTGCAGGGAGTCGCGAGCGAATACACGAATGTCTACCTGGACATTACCGGTACAACACGGCATCTGGACGAGGCGCGCGCTGCGCTACAGCGCGGAGATGCGAAGGCCGCTGACAACGCTTTGGCCGCAGTGCAAAGCGCTGTCACGTCGGAAAGCGTGAGCATCAACCTCCCATTAGTCCGATCTCGCGAAAACCTCATTCTCGCGGCCGAGCAGGCCCGCGCCGGCGACTTCACAGCCGCGCAGGTGACGCTCGCCGCCGCCGTTCAGGGGCTCGAGGAGTACGCAAACGGCGTAGGCCCTGCGCACGGACCGGAGGCTCGCGCGCTTGGCCGAGAGATCGTCCTTTACGCGCAACGATTGCAATCGGAACACGACGGGGCGCCGGGGCGCATCGAGACGTGGTGGGATCGGATCGCATCGTGGTCGGAACCGACGGTGTCAAAGGGTGGCCGGTAGACGTAACGGCGAGTCACTCGAGTGGCAGTTTAGACATCTAGTGGGACGACATTCGCCGGATCAGCCATCGATCCGGCGTCCGCTATTTGAACAAGCAGCGAAGTGACTGCGATGATGAGGACGAGCCGCACGCGCAGGTTGCGACCGTGGCTGGCTCCTGGACGTGCTCCAGGGCGTGTGCTCGCGCGCCACTGTCCAGCCGCTGGAAGAGGGAACAGGCTGGCTGTCGCAATCGACGGTATCATGCGATAAACTGCAGCGGTGACTTTTGAGTGGGCCGCGCAAGGCGGCAGCCAACTTCACCAAGTACGCCATCGCCTTTGAAGACGCGGCCAAAGTATGAAGAAGGATTCTGAGCTAAGAGACAACGTGCGACCCGAGTACGATCTCTCGCAACTGAAGGGTGGCGTGCGCGGAAAGTACTACCGGCGCGCCTCAGCGGGAACGAATCTGGTGCCGATTGAACCCGATCTCGCGATCCTGTTTCCCAATGCGGAGGCCGTGAACCGAGCGCTCCGGGTCTTGGCCGAGGCCGCCCAGTCTACAACCGCTCCCAAACGCAGAAGGGCGCGCCAGGTTCACAACGGGCTCAAATGCGTGTCGCACGATGATACTTCGGTTAGGGAATGGTGGGCCCGACAGAACTCGAATCTGTGACCTCCTGCGTGTCAAGCAGGCGCTCTAACCAACTGAGCTACGGGCCCAGGATAGGCGGACAGAACTTCATCATAACATGGGCTCTTCGAAGCCCCTCCGCCGCTTTCACGCGCGCCGCCGGGCGGCTAGCATGGCTTTATGACCTTCGACTTTGCAGGCCGGGCGGCCCTGGTTACCGGCGGCGCGAGCGGCATCGGACGTGCGATCGCGCAGGCGCTCGAGTCGGCGGGCGCTCACGTCCATGTCTTCGATCTGAACAGTGATCCGGCTGTCGACGTGAGTTCGGTCGAATCGCTCGAGGCGGGGTTCGCCCGCATTCCTGATCCGGACGTCGTCTTCGTGAATGCCGGGATCGGAACGAATGCAGAGATCACCTCCACCTCACGCGAACTGTGGGACCGTACGGTCGCGGTGAACCTGTCCGGCGCGTTTCATACGGTGCGGCTCGCGGCAGAGCGCATGCAGAAAGCGCGCAAAGGAGCAATTGTGCTGACGGCCTCGACAAACTCCTACGATGGAGAGCCGCTGCTGACCGCCTATAACGCGACGAAAGCCGGTCTTCTGGGCCTGCTGCACACGGCCGCGGCCGAACTTGGCCCGTATGGCATACGCGTCAACGCCGTCTGCCCCGGGCTCATACGAACGCCTCTTACCGAAGGCCACTTCTCGAATCCGGGGTTGCTCAAGGACTATTTCCGGCACATCCCGCTCGGTCGTGGCGGCGAGCCGAAAGAAGTTGCCGCGGCGGCGCTGTTCCTCGCCTCCGATTTAGCCAGCTACATCACCGGCGCGGCCTTGTTTGTCGACGGCGGCCAGATGGCGTCGAAATTCGGCACGTGGCAAGAGCCGCAGGCCGAGTTCTCGGGCGACCGCTGGCTGCTACGCTGAGAGTTTATGCCTCCTCCGATGCGCTACCTTTTCGGTCCCGGCCCCACGCAGGTCGAGCCTGGCGTGTACCAGGCAATGACGCAGACGCTAGTGGGACACCTCGACCCATACTTTTTCGAAGTTGTGGAAGATGTCCGAAAGGGCCTTCGCGAGGTGTACGGCACGAAGAACGACTTCACACTGGCGATCTCGGGAACAGGAAGCGCCGGGATGGAAACGGCCGTTTCCAACTTCGTCGAAGCCGGATCGAAGTTCGCGGTATTTGTCGCGGGCTATTTTGCCGAGCGCATCTGCGACATGGGCAAGCGCCACGGCGCCAACGTCGTACGCGCAGAGAAGGGCTGGGGTGAAACGTTCTCCGACGATGAAGCGCGCGATTTCATCCGTCGCGAGCGGCCGAGCCTGGTTGCGTTTGTGCACGCAGAGACGTCTACGGGAGCATTGCAGCGGCCGAACGCAATTTGCGAGGCTGCCCATGAAGTCGGCGCCCTCGCGATCACGGACGCCGTCACGTCGCTCGGCGGGATACCGGTACAGATCGATGACGCCGGCGTCGATATCGCATATAGCTGTACCCAGAAAGGCTTGAGCTGCCCGCCGGGGTTATCGCCAATAACCTTATCTCCGCGAGCGCTCGAGCGGCTGGATGCCCGTGGACGCGTGAACGATGTCTGGTATCTCGACCTGGGGCTGCTGCGCGAATATTACGAGCGGTCTCACCGGTATCACCACACCGCGCCGATCACGGCGTTTTATGCGCTGCAGGAAGCGTTACGGCTGATTCACGCAGAGGGCGTAGAGAATCGCTGGAAACGGCATCAGGAGGCGCATCGCGAACTGGTGCGCGGAATCGAAGCAATGGGACTCGAGATGTATGTGCCGGAGGGGCAGCGGATTCCGACGTTGAACACGGTGCGTGTGCCCGCCGGCGTGGACGACGCTAAGGTTCGCTCGAGGCTCCTGAACGAGTGCGGCATCGAGATTTCCGGCGGCTTCGGACCGCTGGCGGGCAAGATTTTCCGGATCGGCGTGATGGGGCCCCTTGCGACCAAAGAACGTGTCGCATTCTTCTTAGATGCGTTTAAGAAGATCCTGCAGGCGTAATCAGAAACCCCAGCGCCACAGGTTCGCGCCGACGGTGTAGCCGGCTCCGACGGCGGCGAACACCACGAGATCGCCTTTCTCGAGCTTTCCTTCGGCAATGGCGTCACGCGTCGCCAGGGGGATCGTCGCCGCGGTCGTGTTGCCATATCGATCGATGTTGATGATGAGCTTGTCGCAGCTGAGGCCAAGTCGCTCGGCCGCGGCGGTGATGATGCGGCGGTTCGCCTGATGCGGAATCAGCACCTTCACATCGTCAGCGGTGAGGTTGTGCTTGGCGAGCAGATCGCGGCAGCTTTCGTACATTTTCCGGACGGCATATTTGAACACCTGCCCGCCATCCTGCTTTACGTAATGCAAACGGTTCTGCACGGTTTCGATGGACGATGGCATACGGCTGCCGCCGGCCGGCATCTTCAAATAATCTCCGCCTGAGCCATCGATTTCATTTTGAAAGCCGATGAATCCGGGCTCGCCATCCTCGGCAGGCTCGATGAGCATGGCGCCGGCGCCATCTCCAAACAGCACGCAAGTGGCGCGATCGGTGTAGTCGATAATGCGAGACATCGTGTCGGAACCGATCACCAGCACCTTCTTATGCGAGCCGCCCATGACGAGATGCGCCGCGGTCGTGAGACCGTATACGAAACCCGAGCAAGCGGCAACGAGGTCGAATCCCCAGGCGCCGCGCGCGCCGAGCCGGTTCTGGACCAGGCAAGCCGTCGACGGAAAAAACATGTCTGCCGTGACAGTGCAGACGATGATCGCGTCCAGCTCAGTGGGTTCAACGCCCCGGTTCGCCAGCGCGATTTTAGCGGCCTCATAGGCCATGTCCGATGTCGCCACTTCGGGGTCCGCGATGTGGCGCTCGCGAATGCCGGTCCTCTCCAGAATCCACTGGTCGTTCGTATCCACCAGCCGTTCCAGGTCCTGGTTGGTCAGCACGCGGGGCGGCGTATAGCAGCCGAGCGCGGTGATCTTCGCGTTGGGCAAGAATCCTCCAGACAGACCAGAATACCGGAGTTCCACATCAGAAATCTGCCTCTGGTAGCATCGAAGCGAGTGGCCCCCGCGACTGGGATCGAAACTGCCCTATTCTTCGAGACGCCCGAGCAAATCTATCAGCGCGTGTTCTCCGAATTGAAGCCGCGCACGCGTCTTCCCCATTTCGAGGTTCGTTTTTGCCGGTTTGCGAATGCTAATTCGTTCATTCGCATGGAGGAGGGGCGCATTGAGGTGCGGATTACGGATCTCCTGGAGGGCGCGCCAGCGCCGATCATCGAAGCGCTGGCTCAAATTCTGTTAGGAAAGCTATTTCGACGATCCGCCGCCGCGGAATACACACACCGTTATCGGCGCTATTTGAATCGGCGGGACGTACGGCGAGCGCTTGAGGCTCTGCGCCAGGAGCGCGGGTGGAAGCAGATTTCCGATCCCCGCGGCCGGCAGTATGACCTTGCCGAGATCTTTGAAGACTTGAATTTCAAGTACTTTTTTGGTTTGATGTCGCGCCCGGTGCTGGGCTGGAGCCGGCGTCCTTCGCGAGTGACACTAGGGCATTACGATTCGTCGCACAATGCGATTGTGATCAGCAGCTACCTCGACCGGCCGCCGGTTCCCAAAGTGGTCGTGGAGTATGTAATGTTCCACGAAATGTTACATTTACGGCATCCTGCCGAGCATCGAGGCGCGCGGCGATGCGTTCATACCAAGGAATTCAAGGAAGCGGAGAGACAATTCGAGCGGCTGGAGGAGGCAAAGGCGCTCCTCAAGCAACTCTGAAGGTCGCTAAGCGGCCTGAGACGCCGCAGCGAGCCGGAGCTGACGGGCCACCGAGCCCATGTTCTCCAGCGAATCGACCAGCTTGCGCACATCTCCGCTGACGCCGATCGCGTGAAGACGAATCCGCCAACGAACACTCCAAATGGCGTATTCGAAAACCAGCCGCTGCTTGAGCAGCGAGTGGACCAGCTCGGATCGATCCTCTGCGGAAAACACGGCGATTTCCTTCGCAGCGGCGTGCAGACGGGCAAAATCGCGGGCCATCATCTTCAGGTAATCGCGAATGACACCACCGCGTTCGCGGCGTAGACGCTTGCTGATTGAGGGCGAGTAACCTGGCTGCGACTCGAGGAAACGATAGTCGGCATCCGAAAGCAACCGCGCTAATGGCTTGTATTTGGTGGAAGAGAAGCGCTCCAGCCATTCCGGATCGGCCGCGGGTGTCCGCAGCCGGGCAAGCAGCGTCAAGGCGGCGGCCAAAGCGATGGCCGCCAGCAACACCCCAACAATTAAAATGAACAATGAACTGTCCTCCGGGTCAGAATACAAGATAATTGCTAAGAATGCAAATCAGGATTTATCTGAAAGATTGCGTTCAGCGACCCCGGGATCGGAGTAAAGTGGCGTTCATCGATTCTAACTGTTCGAGCGCTTTTTTGTCATGGTTCGGAGTCCAGCGGACCACCCGAACGTTCAGGGCTTCACCCGACCGCGAAAGACCGACAGCCCACAACATGAGAACCGCTACGCTGACGCATAACGCGATAAAGCCGAGCGTCTGATACCACCCTGCGCCGAGCGAATTGCCGAGCAGGAACATGAGGGCCCGAGCGAAAAAGTAAATGCCGTAGCCGGCCAGGTAGATCAGGACATTGCGGTTGAGCGGGATGGGAAACCAGGAGAGGAACATCAGCGACAGCACCAGGAAGAGCAGTATTCCAATCGTTACCACTCGCGAAATCAGGAAGAATGTCTCGGTCACGGGAAACCGGCCCGGGCCGCTCTCGTGATTGGCGGCTGCGAGCGCAAGCGTGGCGACTACTGCGATTCCCAGGGCGACACGTACGTACTTGCGCGCTGTTCGCGAAATGCCAGGGTAGCCCTTGACGATGAGAGCGTACAACTCGAGCAGCACGCAAACCTGCAAGATCCAGCGGATCGGCTCATCAATCGCGAACAGGTAGAAATAGGCTTCGGAGGTGCGGGGAATGAACAGCGCTACGCAAAACTCAGCTACAGAGAACAGCAGGTAGACACAGAAATATCGGTAGGCCACGATCAGATCGTTGGACCAGAGGCGAAACAGTGCAACAACTGCTATCGCAGGCGTGGCGTAGGAAAGTATGGTTTCCAGCCAGCCGACCGATATGGACATTAGCGCACCTGAATTGTAGCACCAGCAAACGGAGCGGAGGCCTCAAACGCGCCGTAGCAGGCTCATGCGCGAACGGAGTCGCTATTTTAGTGGCTGGACACGGCGTCCGGGCACGGCGGGCAGATCGGCCACGGCAGGTCGGGGGCGCCAACGTTGGCAACGACGACGGCTTGCAGCGCCAGAATCGCGACGAACAAAAGTTTTCTCATTGCGGGGCTCCTGTAGAGGGACCTCACTGGTCCACGTTGGCCAGCATAACGGCTCTGGGCCGGAATGGCGCAGAATTGCGTTACTTTTTCTGAAATCAGAACAAGGTTGGTATAAACTTGTAAAATCCAGGCGCGAAGTTGGTTTGGAGAAATTGTGGTTTACTGTTCGTAAGGGCAAACCCGTATGACCCGGTTTAAGGGAGGGTCTCTGCAGCGCGGCGCGGCGTCCGACCTATGGCGCCACACCTTATCGCAGATCCCCGCTGTGTTTGGCCGCCTCATTTACCTGGCATCTCTGCGCGACGCCAACACAGGACGCTACGAGCATCACGGTCTGGCGTTGGTCTTTGGCGAGCATGAAGCGGATCGCGCGTTGCGCGCGAGCCACGCGCAGACTTTCCAGGAATGGCTGTGCTTCAACCTCGAACAACAGAAGGCCGATCTCGACCTTTACCTGTCCGGCTTGCTCGAGAGCCGACGCGTGGTGGTCGAGGCGTGGTCGCGCCTCCGGCCCTATCGGAACCTCGTACCAACTTCCGCCACCAGCACCGAGACGCAGCTGTACATGTCCGATTTCGTGGCGTTGTTAGAGTTGCTTAAGAACGAGTACGGCGTCTCCGTGCAGGATCCAGACGCATAGCTGCGCCGGTGATCTGCCCAAGCACATCGATCTCTGACGGGTAGGCGTAAACCTGCGGGTTGTACTTGGAGGCGGGGTGCGGAATGACGATCAGCTGATCGTCCGTCAGGCTGCACCACCCGACGACATACCCTTCGCGATGCTCGAGAAAATAGATCGGACGGTCGAATTCATTGGTCCATCCTTCCGTCGTGACCTTCCGCCGCTCTTCGTCGATGAGCACCAGGGACCCGGGCTGAAGGATCGGGAACATCGACCAGTCCTCCGCGCCGATAAACGCGTAGCGGTGCGCTTTCAGGTCGAATGCATCCAGCAGCATCAGGGGCAGTTTGCCCCAGCGTTGAATGGCGCGGCTGAGGAAAGTGGTTTTTCTGAGGTCGATGCCGGGATCCAACGAGATCGGCACCATGGCCTCGCCGCGCACATCGGCGTCGAAGCCGATGAGGTGCGTACGCTCACTCTCGATCACCATCGAATCTCCGCCGATCGCGCCCAAATCGATGCCATACCATTCCAGTACCTCCCAGATATCCAGGCGGTAAATGGCGCAAAGGGAGTAGAGCCGGTAGATGGACGGAACGGTGCCCTTGTTCTCAATGTCGGCCAAGCGACTCAGGGCGACGGCGAATTCGTCATTCTTATGACGCTCGGCAATTTTGAAGCTGGCTTCTTCTACATCGCGATAGCGCAGGTTCATCCTCTCCCGAGCCCGCTTGAATTTCTGTCCAGCGTCCTCCATGATTAGATCTTTGCGCGCGTCGAGGAGGGCCGGCGTCGGCGAGAGACGATTACGGCCGTAGATCGTCGAGGTGGCTTGAACGAATTATATCTAGCGCTTCGGTAGTGCGGCAAGTTCAAAAGTCGCTGTTTGTTCTGAATTCAGAACAAACTCCTGGTCAGGAGGGGAATTTGAACATCATCGTCGGAATCACCGGCGCGAGCGGCACGATTTATGGTTGGCGTCTCCTCGAAAAGCTGCGCGATCAACCGGCGGTGGAAACGCATTTGGCGATCAGCCGGGCTGGCGAGCGCACTGCCTACCTCGAAATGGGTAAAAACGCTGGTGATTTCAAGGCGCTTGCTACTTACTCCTACTCAGTAGAGGATATAGGGGCGCGGATCGCCAGCGGATCATTTCTGGCAGATGCGATGGTCGTTGCCCCATGTTCCGTACATACGATGGCGGCAATCGCCACGGGGGTTGCGTCCAACCTGCTGATTCGAGCGGCCGACGTCACGCTGAAAGAACGGCGGCGGCTGGTACTGATGGTACGCGAGTCTCCGCTCCATCTGGGCCACTTGCGCAACATGGCGACCCTGGCGGAGATGGGGGCCATTATCGCGCCGCCCATGCCGGCTTTTTACACGCACCCCAAAACGTTAGACGATCTGGTGAGTTACACCGTCGATCGCGTCCTGGATCTGGTGGGACTGGCGTCGCCGAATGCTCAGCGATGGGCCGGGCGCTAAGCCTCAGACCGCCTGGCCCGCCGCATGACCGGAAGCCCAGGCCCATTGAAAATTGTATCCGCCTAGCTGCCCTGTTACATCGACAACCTCGCCGATAAAGTACAGACCCGCGACCTTGCGCGATTCCATCGTCTTGGCCGAAAGTTCGTTGGTGTCCACGCCTCCGGCCGTCACTTCCGCCTTGGCGTAGCCTTCCGTCCCCGCGGGCGTCAAGCGCCAATGATGCAACTCATGCTCGAGCGTCGTCATGGCGGACTTCGTCGATCGTGGCGGCTCGCGCAATTCGAGCCAACGATCGGCGAGCCGATTGGGTAGGATGGCGCGCAGTGCGGCTTTAAGATTGCCGTCGGTCAGTCCTCGGCCAGGCGCGAGATCAAGTTCAATGGGCTCGTTCTCAGTCCAGTACGAGGACGCCTGCAGGATCGCGGGCCCGCTCAGGCCGCGATGAGTGATCAGCATTTTCTCGCGGAACCTGTGGGCGGCGCACGAAGCGATCACCTCCGTCGAGACTCCGGCTAAGTCGCAGTACCGGCTTCGGTCGAGTTCACTCAATACGAGTGGTACCAGCGCCGGGCGGCAATCGCGCAGGGCCACGCCGAACTGCCGCGCGATTTCATAGCCGAAAGCCGTCGCGCCCATTTTCGGGATCGACAGGCCACCTGTCGCCACTACAAGCGCCGACGATCGGAACGAGTCGTCCCGGGTCTCCACAACAAAACCGCGCTCGACTCCTTGAATCTCGATGCGCGTGAATATCCGAACGCCGGCCCCGGCGCACTCCTGCTCGAGCATCGCGGTAATATCACGGGCGGAGCGATCGCAGAATAATTGTCCGAGCGTCTTTTCGTGATACGGAATGCGATGCTTTTCGACGAGCGCTATGAAGTCGCCCGGCGTGTACCGCGCCAGCGCAGACTTCGCAAAGTGCGGGTTCGCCGACAGGAAATTCTGCGGCCGGCAGTGCAGGTTCGTGAAGTTGCAGCGGCCGCCGCCCGAGATCAGGATCTTCTTGCCGATCTCCGCAGAGCGTTCGAGTACGGCGACACGACGGCCGCGCTTCCCTGCCTCGATGGCGCACATGAGCCCCGCGGCTCCGGCGCCTAGAATGATTACGTCGAACGAACGAACCAATCCTCAGGATCGCAGTTCGCGAAGGTTCGGCACAGCTCTCACCGACGGCCGGTCCCGAACGTCGACCCACTCCCGCGCTCCCTGGCTCGCGAAGTGATACGTTCGTCCCGTCGCCGGACCCACGACCATAAGCCTCGTGCCGCCGACGTACTCGAACTCCACTGTAGAGCGGTAACTCATCTGGCGCTCAATAGCAGGAGCGGCCGTCGGTTCGGCGACGGCGAGCGTTCCCCGAAATGCTTCTCTCGATTTTCCACAACAAGGCATCTCAACTTTTCCTTTCAGGTTCCTCGTAATAGGCCGCAGGCGGCGCTTCCCGCGCTGCGGTTGCGCGCTCAATGAGGATCGCGGCGCCGGACAAGGCGGGCCAGAGAAGAAGCCGTTCACCCCAGGTCTCCCCCAGCAATCCCGCGAACGGAGCCGCGATCCAAATGCTCAAGCAATAAAAACAATCCATCAGCTCGCCCCAGAATCCAACGCCGAGCGCCCTGCGAAGGCGCTCGAAGCACTTCCAAGGACCGTCCTCGGCCTGGAGGAGATGGGTGATCCTCCAGACCGCGAGAACGGCGAGCGTGACGGGGTAGTACTTCAGACAGTCACCATGAACGCGTATTCGCTCAGGTTCCAGTGGACCCAGAACGAACCGTCGCCGCAGGCTATGGTGCGCTTGTGGCCGCGGAGTACGAGCGTGTAGCAGCAGGTCTCCGGGAACACGAGATGCGCGGGAATGGTCAAGCGGATCGTGCCGCCGGTCCAAATCGGCTCGACCGCGCCCTGCGTTCGGGCGGCGCCGTAGTCGGGACCGACCTGCGCCGCAGGGGGGATGGCCAGGTAAGGCGCTCCTGCCGCGAGCGACGAGCCGGCGACGCCGAGGATCGGCACCATCAAGCTGTCGCCATACGTGGCGAACAACTCGTAGTAGGCGAGGTGCCCGTCGGGATCGTGCACGTAGAAGTCGATCACCAACTGGTCGGTTGGCTTGATCTTCTCCTTCGTCAGCGAGCAGGCGGCTAACGGCGTCTCACTCGAATCGGCGTGTACCAGGCGCACGTTGATGAAGTGGGTATCGGGTTCGGTGGTGCAGGTGTGCACGGTGCCGGAACCGCACGGATGATCGAGCGGGTGACCGCTGCCGGGACCCTCGAGGCGGTTGTCGATCGTCAGCACGACGCTGTTCTGGTGTTGCGTATCGCAGATCGGCAGCAGCTGCGACTTCGTCAGATCGGCGCCACCGACAAGGTCGGCTTCATGCCAGGTTCGCACCCGGAGCATATACGTGCCGTCGGCGAAGAGCGTCGGCGATGTCACCCATGTGAAGAGGTGATTCCAGTCCGACGTCCACAGGTGCGTGACGCCCCAGGTTCCAGGGCCGTGCGCGGCCTCAAAGTGAGGACGCGTTTCGATTACGTTGCGGCCGCTGATGGTTGTCGAGATCGGCGGGGTCGTGTGAGGCCCAAGTCCCAGCTCGCCGAAGAGGCCCGGGCCGAAGTACTGACGACTAATCGGCGCTGCCGCGCCCGGCGGCATCACCTGCCAGGTGGCGCCGTTGTCATCCGAGTACTCGAACTCGTAGTAATCGACGGCGGCGCCGGTACCGAACGCGCCGTAAATGCTGATTGCGCCGGCGAACGGTCGATCCGCGCCGAAGCCCGGCGCCTGCGGATTCAGGAATCCGCGCGGCGTCGCGTGCGTCGCGCCGAAATTGCCGCCGATGTTCGTGAAGTTGAACGCCGGGCTCTCATCCGTGCAGACGCCCGACAAAACGACGCATTTGCCCGGAGGATCGTCGTGCCCCTGGACGCAACAAGCTTTATCGTTGGCTACCAGCGTGACGATGAACGGGTTCGGGATTTCCCAATGCGTGTCGAAGAAGCTCTCCTGCACGATCACCTGCTCCTTGTCATTGCATTTCTGCGTGACGGTGAAGCGGATGTCGGGCGTGCAGTCCCACCAAGGCTGCCACGGGAACCACGGCCAGATCTTGAATTTCTCCAGCTCCGGAATGTTTGGCAGCTTCCTCAGGACCTTGTCGCGCAGACCCGCGAGCGCGCTCGGATCCACCGTCTTCCGCACCGGCGCAAGTTGCGGCGGCGTTGGTCCGACTGGTTGACCCGTAGGTCCTTCGGCCAGCAGCTTTTCGAAAATGGACAGATCCGGACGTGGTGTGGGAGGCGGCAGGCGGAGCTTCGTATTGCGATGGACGGCGTTCTGGATGCGGTCGGCGATGCTCGGCTCGAGCTGCCATACGCGTCGGGCGAACCACCACCATGGAAAGAAACCGCAGCACCATCGGAACGTAAGACTGAAGGCGCCGGAAGCGTCTGTGGTCGCGCAGCCGACTAGCGACTGGCTGAACCACCACCACCAGAAGTCCACGTCGTAGGCGCACACTTTCGCGCCCGGCACGGGCTTGCCGTCCGGACAGAGCACGCGGCCGCGAATGGTAAACGTACGGCACCAGAAGAACCACCAGTGCCAGAAGTACGGCGTGATCACCAGCGGCGCGAGTTTCACCTCGTTCTGCTGCAGCATCGCTTGCGGCACGTCCACCGCGAGTGTCTGCATTCCAACGATTTCATCGTCAGCGGACTCGGCGGGTCCGACCATGACCCGTAGAGACCGCGGTTTCGCCGGCAGCTTGAACGTCGCGCTCCCGGTCTTGTTCGCTCCGATTTTGACAATTTGCGATTGCAGCGGACCCGAAGGTCCGGCAACCACGACCTTAACCGGAGAATCCGGTTTGAATTCCTCCACTCCCGTCGCGTCCAATGGAACACGGACTACGAGCGCGGTGTTTGTTGGATCGGGCATTGTTGCACCTCTCTCTTGATTGCGGACGGTGAATTGTGACTTCCGCGAGGCGAGCGTTTCACCTGGTTTTAGTACTCTCAGCAACAGTCGTTGCGATATGATGCCTCGGTGTCCTCCTGCCCGTTCTGCGGCGCGATGGTTGTGGGACAAGAGCGCTTTTGCGGGAACTGCGGAAGAGAACAGATTGCGGTCGCCGATGCTGAACAGGCAACCGTGCGCGAATACCGCGCCGCTTCAAGGCCGATCGGGCCAATGCTCGCGGCAACCGGCGCAGCGGTAGGCGTGGTCGGCTTTATCCTTCCGTGGACGCGCCTGGCGCCGGCGATCGGAGGGGCAGCGCGTGGCTTTGAGATCGCGTCGAAGGCGAACTCCGTAGTTTGGACGCCCTTGTTTTCCTTCGTCGCCGTAACTCTTCTGCTATTGCTCGCGCGGTGTTACGGATACAGCGCAAGAGACGGCTTTGTCATCGCCACGGTGGGCGCCGCCAGCGTCCTCGCGCCCTTGTTCGATCAAGTCTTTTTGCCGGCCCATCGTCTGTGGCTGAACGGCTTCGACACCGGGTTGGTTTTGACTCTCGGAGCCGCCGGGCTGGTGACGGTAGGCGGTTTCGTGATTGCCGCGGACTCGCGTGGAATGCCGCGCGCGGAGGTTGGGGAGTGGCCGGCGTTTTTCGTCTTCGTCATTCCGCTGTTGATTTTGGGAAGCGTGCAGAGTTCCGCATTCTGGGCGCGTATTCTGACCAGTCTCGGGATTCGTGACACTGCCCCGTATGCTTTTCTTCCACTCGCGGCGGGCGCGTTGGCGCTGGCGTTCGCCGGAGGGCGAGTCAGTATACGGCTTCTCGGAATGGCGGCAATAGGGGTAGCGTCCGTGGGCCTCCTCCTACTTGATGGGAATTCTACATCGATGGCCATCACCGGCTTGGTCGCGGTAGGCGCTGCGGCGGCCGTGGGCTTACCGGTGGCGCTGCAAGGGGCCGCGGCGGTTCGTAGCCCACAGGACCGAATGCTCGCCGCGGGCGCGATCGCCGGAGGAGAGCATCTGTTCAACCTGCTGACATTTACGCTTTTCGCGTCGCTCCCATCGAGCCAATCGAACGCCGGCATGATTGTTGCCGCCGCTGGAATCAGCGGCGCCGTTCTCTTCTATCTGGCGAGTGCCCGGGTGGCGTGGCCGCGTTCCGCGAACCGGGCGGGATGGCAAACGGCAGGTCTGCTCATAGCAGCATTCATTGCAGCGTCTGTAATCGACGACGCATGGCCAGTCCTCGCGATGAATCTTCAGCTCAAGCACTTCGGCCAGCAGCTGGTGAACGTTCCTTTCACGGCGGCTTCCATCGCGCGCGTGCTGGGAATTGCCGCTGCCGCCGGCTGCTCGTATTGGTTGTGGCCGCGCCCGCCCCGCCACGTGCTATGGGCCGCCGCGCTCGTGACTGCTGCTGGAACCGCGGGGCTCTTCACGCGGGAGGTTTTGTTTTTCGCCGGAATGACGATCATGCGGTTCGGCATCGGCGCATTCGTCGTCTTGTTGTTGGCCACTGCCGTTACCGAGATTCCTCAGTCCGGCGTCTGGCCCTTGGCTTGTGGCTTCGTGCTGGTTACGGCGCTCGTTCAATACGGCGCTCACGTGCTCGCGCCGAGTTGGAAAGATCTGCAGGATTATACGCCTGCGTTGTTCTGTGGGACCGCCGTTGCGGCGTTGGGTCTTGCGCTCGCGGTGCGCACTACACGAGCACGGTAAAGGCGGATTCGGTTCGCTGGACCGGACGATAGCGGGTATCGCGCTCGACTGGTTCGCGGCCGGCCTCGCGAATTAACCGCAGCAACTCATTCCGCCGCAGCGATTGCGACGTCGTCGCTCCGGCATCGTGATAAATGCGCTCTTCGACGACCGTACCGTCGATATCATTGGCTCCGAAGCGCTGTGCGATCTGCGCGATGCTCGGCGTCATCATGATCCAGTACGCCTTGATGTGCGGAATATTGTCGAGCATCAGCCGCGACACGGCGATTTCCTTAACGTCCATGAAGCCCGTGGTCTTCGGGATGTGCTTCAGGGGCGTGTTGTCGGGATGGAACGCCAACGGGATATGCGTCACGAATCCGCCGGTCTCGTCCTGCAGTTCCCGCAGCTTGATCAGGTGATCGACACGATCCTCTTCGGTCTCGATATGGCCATAGAGAATGGTGCAGTTCGATTTGAGACCGAGCTGATGCGCCTGGCGCGCCACATCGATCCACTGCTGGCCGTCGATCTTGTGATCGCAGATGATGCGGCGTACGGGCTCCGAGAAAATCTCCGCGCCGCCCCCAGGCAGCGAATCCACGCCGGCTTCGATGAGCTTTTCGAGCGTCTGACGAATCGTCAATTTCGAGCGTTGCGCCAGGTACCCGACCTCGACCATGGTGAAGGCCTTGAGGTGGACGTCCGGAAAGCGGTCCTTGAGGCCGCGCAGCATTTCGCAATACCAGTCGAGGGTTAACTCCGGATGCAACCCGCCGACGATGTGGAACTCAGTGATCGACTCGGTCCATCCCTCGGCGGCGCGCGTCCACACCTGGTCGAGCGACATCGTGTACGCCTTCGGATCGCGGACTCGCTTGCCGAACGCGCACAGGCGGCAGCTCGCAACACAAACGTCCGTGGGGTTGATGTGCCGATTGACGTTGAAGTACGTCACGTTGCCGTGCAGCCGCTCCCGCACCAGATTCGCGAGATAGCCTACGGAAAGAATATCCGGGCTCCGATACAACGCTACGCCGTCCTCAAACGACAGGCGAACGCCGGCCTGAACCTTTTCGAGAATCGGCTTCAGTCGCTGGTCGTCGATGATCGGCTGCATGGATTCAGACTCCTCGCCCCAGGACGAAGATATCGGTTGCCCAAAAAACAAAGAATAGCACGCTAACGTAGCCATTGACCGTGAAAAACGCCGCATCCACGCGCGACAGGTCGTCCGCTCGGACGATTCTGTGTTCATACAGAAGCAGCGCGACGATGAAGGCGATGCCGGCCAAGCTGAACGCGCCGAGTTCGAACGCGCCGACCAGTGCGAGAAGGCAGCCGATCATTGCGACGTGCATCCCGCGCGCCAACCACAGCGCTTTCGCAATACCGAAGCGGCGCGGCAAGCTGAACAGGCCCTCGTGCACGTCGAACTGGTAATCCTGGCACGAGTAAATGACGTCGAAGCCGGCAGTCCAGAATGTTACCGCCGCCGTGAGCCAAAGAATACGCGGATCCAACGAGCCGCGGATCGCGATCCAGGCGGCGGCGGGCGCCATGCCCAGGCAGAACCCCAGGACAATGTGCGAGAAGCTCGTGAACCGCTTGGTGAACGAGTAGAAGAGCAGCATTACGAGCGCGGCCGGCGCGAGCGCAAAACAGAGCGGGTTCAGCATGCGCGCCGCAATGAGAAAGACAGCAGCCGAGCACAGCACGAAGCCCCATGCAAATGCGGCGGTGAGAATGCCGGCGGGCAGATGGCGCGCCTTGGTGCGTGGATTACGGGAATCGATCTCGGCGTCGAGGATGCGATTGAAACCCATTGCAGCAGAACGGGCCGCCACCATCGCTACGACGATCCAAAGCGCCTTCCAGCCGATCCGCTCCGTCGGAAACCCCGACTCCCGCCACGCGAGCAGGGCGCCCGTCAAGGCGAACGGCAGCGCGAAAACGCTGTGTTCGAACTTGATCATTTCCAGTGTGAGCCGGATGCGCCGCAGAAAAGAAGCGAGTGGCAATTCAGTTACCATCTTATTTCATGAGGGCTCGAATTCTGCTGTTCCTCTGCGCTGCCAGCGTAGTCGCCGTCGCGCAACCGGCCGCCATCGCCGATCAGATCCGCGCTGTCGAGAACGGATTGAGTACTCCGATCGTACTGAAGGATCGGCCTGCTCAGACCCACACGATTCTCGAGCGTATGAAGTCACTCAACATCGTCGGCGTTAGCGTGGCGGTGATCCACAACTACGAAATTCATTGGGCGAAAGGATATGGCGTTCTTGACAAGGCGGGCAAACAGCCTGTCACGGCGCAGACGCTGTTCCAGGCAGGATCCATCAGCAAGCCGGTCGCTGCTGCGGCAGCCCTGAAGTTAGTGGAGGACGGCAAGCTCTCGCTCGATGAAGACGTCAACGCCAAGCTGAAATCGTGGAAGGTTCCCGAAAACGAGTTCACCACCGATCAAAAAGTGACCCTGCGCCGCTTGGTGAGCCATACGGCTGGCCTCACCGTCCACGGGTTCCCCGGGTATGAAGCCGGATCACCGGTTCCTTCTGTTCCCGATGTACTCGATGGGCGGAAGCCGGCGAACACGCCCGCGGTACGAGTGAATGTTGTGCCGGGAAGCATGTGGCGGTACTCGGGCGGCGGGTATACGATCATGCAGCTCCTGCTGACGGACGTCACCGGCAAATCCTTCCCCGACTTGGTGCGCGAGACCGTCCTGAGCAAAGCAAGCATGTCTCGCAGCACCTATGAGCAGCCATTGCCCGAACCGCTCCGGCCGAATACGGCGAGCGGATACAACTCCAAGGGCGACCCAGTTCCGGGCAAGTATCACACCTATCCGGAAATGGCCGCCGCCGGGCTGTGGACCACTGCGTCCGATCTCGGCCGGTTTTGCATCGAAATACAAAAATCGCGCGAAGGACGATCGAATCGCATCCTAAAGAAGGAAACCGTAATTCAAATGCTGACGGAGCAAAAGGGGAATTACGGCCTCGGCTTTGCGTTGATGGGAACCGAGAGCGCTCGACGGTTTGGCCACAACGGCGCCGATGAAGGCTTTCAAGCGCTGCTCGACTGCAGTTTCGATGGCGAAGGTATCGCCGTGATGGTGAATTCGGACAACGGCGTTCGTCTGGCGCGCGAGATCATGTTTTCCGCTGCCAAGGCGTACAATTGGCACAACATCAAACCCACCGAGCGGGAGGTGGCGAAGGTGGACGCGAAGACGCTTGAGTCGTACTCGGGTCAGTACAACGCGCCACAGATCGGGCTTTTGACGATTCGTCCTGATGGCGATCACCTGCTAGTCTCGACGCCGATTCAAGCAGACATCCCGTTGTACCCGAGCGCGGATGGCAGCTTCTTTCCGCTGTCGGATGAATCGCCAGCATTCCGTTTCGTGAAGAACGATCAGGGCGAAGTCACCGGTTTGCGGCGCGGCGGGTTGGTAGCGCCCAAGGTGAAGTGATGAGGCTTGCGCTCGCGGTACTGTTGGGCGGCCTGATCGGCTGTTCGAAATCGGGCACCGATCCCGTGCGGGACTTCAACGCGCGCGTCGTCACGCTGCCGAATGGGACGAAGATCACCTGCGACGTCATGACGAACCAGGTGGACGTGACGCGGGGACTCATGTTCCGCGAGTCTCTTCCGCAGGACCGGGGGATGCTGTTCGTCCATGCGACGCCGAGCAAATACTACTACTGGACACTAAATTTGAAGTTCCCCATCGACATCATTTGGATGGATTCCAAGCGCCGCGTCGTCGAAATCGCGGCCAACGCGCCTCCCTGCCCAAGCAAGATTCCCAAGGAGTGTCCGAATTACGGAGGCCACGAGAATGCCGTCTTCATTCTCGAAGTAAACGGGGGAGTCGCCGCCAGGTCTGGCGTCGACGTTGGCACGTTTCTGGATTTCTAGCGTCGTAACTAACCCGAAGCCGAGCCGTCGGTCTAAGAGGACAAGGCGACCCATGCGCACATTCATCGAAAACCGCATCACCGACCTCCGATATGCCGGCCGGGCGATGCGAAAAAGTCCTGGCTTCTTTGGCGTGGCCGCGCTTTCGCTGGCACTCGGCATCGGCGCGAATGCGGCAATTTTCACTCTGGTTGACGCCGTCCTGCTTCGCTGGCTTCCCGTGAAAGCCGCGGACCAGCTTTATGTCCTCGCGTACGGTCCGCCGCGCATGGCCACTTCGTGGATGTACCCGGACTATGAAGCCACGCGGGATCGAAACCACGGCTTCTCAGGACTGATCGCTTATAACAGCCCTGGCGCGATGGGATTCAGCGCGCAGGGCGAGCCGGTGGAACGGCAAGGCTCGCCGGCGAATGGAATCTTCGTCTCCGGCAATTACTTTCAAACGCTGGGTGTCGAGCCGGCCGCCGGACGAGTGCTGAATGCGGATGACGACAAGCGCGAGGGCGCATCGCCGTACGTGGTCCTGAGCTACGATTTTTGGCAACGCCGCTTCGGCGGGGGAAAGGCCGTCGGCAAAGCGGTTCGCGTAAACGGCGAGCCGATGGAGATCGTCGGGATCGCGCAGCGAGGATTCGCCGGAGTCGAAGTCGGCGTTAACCCGGATTTCTTCATGCCCATTCTGATGCGGACGGCCGTGCAGCACAGGGGCGGGTGGAACAACCGCCATAACTCGTGGCTGACTCTGATGGGCCGCCTGAAGCCGGGCACGGATATTCGGCAATTGGAAGCCGAGTTGTCGGTGATTTACAAGCAACAGGAAGATGACGATCGCCGTACTGCGCCGGACCCTCGATTCGTGAACTCCGCTTCACCTGTGCGGCTGCTGCGCGGCGCGCAGGGCTATTCGCGGCTTCGCGCCACGCTGGAGAAACCGCTGGTCGTCTTGATGTGGGTGGTTGGCCTGGTACTGTTGATCGCGTGCGCCAATCTGGCGAATCTGCTTCTTGCACGGGCGGCATCGCGCCGGCGGGAGATCGCGGTGCGTTTAGCGGTAGGCGCTACTCGGCGGCGGCTTGTGGGCCAGTTGCTCACCGAAAGTATTTTGCTGTCGGTCATCGGCGGCGTGGCAGGACTGATTGTCTCGGCTTTGAGCATGCGAGCGCTAGTTGGACTGATCCCCTATCGCGGCGCGACGGCCGTCTCGCTGAGCTTGTCGCCCGACATGCGTTTGCTCGCATTCACTTTCGTCGTTTCGGTTCTGACCGGGCTGATGTTCGGATTGGCGCCGGCGATCCAGGCGGCGCGAACGGACTTTGCTCCGACGCTGAAAGATGACGGCAGTATGGGGAGCGGCGCCGGCCGGTTCAACATCCGCAAGGCGCTGGTAGCGGTACAGGTTGCGTTATCGCTACTCCTGCTCATCGGATCAGGGCTGTTCTTGCGAACGCTGCGGAACCTCCGCGATCTCGATCCTGGCTTCCGTCCGGAGAATGTGCTGGTAGTGGATGTCGCGCCGGCGCGCAACGGCTATCAACCGCAGCGTGTGCGCGATTATTACGAGCGGCTGCGCGATGCCGTGGCGTCGGGTCCGGGCATGCGGTCGGTGAGCCTCGCCAGCATTACGCCGCTCTCGGGCTCGCGGTGGAACGATTCGGTGAACGTCGAAGGCTATCAATGGAAGCCGGGCGAGCAGCCTTATATCGACATGAATGCGGTAAGCCCGCGCTTCTTCGAAACCATGGGCATTCCCATCGTCTTCGGCCGCGACTTTCGCGCCGAAGATGTGCCCGCGTCCATGCCGAAGCCCGGTGACTGGACGGGTCCGCGGGTCTTGATCGTCAATGAGAGCTTCGCAAACCATTTCTTTCCCGAGCAGAATCCGATCGGGCGGCGGCTCTGCCTGAATGAGCGATATAAGCCCGAGCAGGCGTTCGAAATCGTCGGTGTAGTGAAAGATGTCCGCTACTTCGGCCTGCGCTCGACGACCGAAAGCATGATTTACATGCCGGCGTTCCGCAATGGCGGCGTGTTCCTGTCGCTGTGCGTGCGCACGTCCAACGATCCTCGGCAGGCGATCGAGCAGGTCCGGCGCGAAATCGCCGCGCAAGACCCGGCCGTTCCGATGCTCGGCGCCAGGACGATGGAGCAACAACTTGACAGCAACATCGTTCAGGAGAAACTCATCGCCACGCTGAGCAGTTTCTTCGGCGTTCTCGCGCTGCTGCTCGCCGCAGTCGGCTTGTATGGCGTCATGGCGCATTCGGTCTCGAGACGTACGCGCGAGATCGGCATCCGCATGGCGCTCGGCGCAAAGCAGTCGAGCGTTCTCTGGCTGGTACTGCGCGACGCGGGACTGATGGTGCTGGTTGGAGCAGCGATCGGCGTGCCGGTGGCGCTGGGGCTGACGCGATTCGTATCCAGCTTCCTATATGGCGTCTCGCAGCACGACCCGGTCAGCCTGATCCTGGCAACGGCCGCGCTCGGCATCGTCGCCGCGCTCGCGAGCTATCTGCCGGCTCGACGCGCGAGCCGTGTCGATCCGATCAGAGCCTTACGGTACGAGTAGCTTCTTACACGCGGCCGGTTGCCGCGAGATATTCTCGGATCGCTTCATCGAGCGGCGGCATCGGCTGAATGCCCGCCTGTTCCATCTTCACGTTCGACAGCGCTGAATAGCGCGGGCGTCGCGCGGCGGTGCGATACTCGCGTTCGTTCGTCGACCGAAGCTGCGGCTTCAGGCCCGCTGCAGTGAAGATTCGCGCTGCAAAATCGTACCAGGAAACCGGCGTGCCGCCGCCGATATGGAAAATTCCGTACAGCTTGCGCGCCACCAAATCAACCGTACGAGCGGCCAGGGCTGGAGCGTAGGTAGGCGAGGCGACGTGATCCTCGACGACGCGGATTGGATTCGGAGATGCGCCCAGCCGCAGCATCAGCTCGATGAAATTGCCGCGGTTCGTATGCCGTCCGCCCGGACCAAAAACGCCCGATGTGCGAACGATCAGCGGCTTCTCGAGATAAGCCTGCGCGTACAGCTCGCCGGCGAGCTTTGAAACGGCGTAGGCGCCAAGCGGATGCGGGACGTCCTCCTCGCTGTAAGCGCGGCCTGCCATACCATCGAATACGTAGTCCGTCGAGAAGTGGACCAGGCAGGCGTCCACCTGCCGAGCTGCCAACGCCAGATTCCGTACGGCGAGGCCATTGATCAGATACGCCGCTTGCGGCTCGTTCTCGGCGACATCCACCTGGTTATAAGCTGCGGCGTTGACGACGATTGCGGGATCGATATCGGCGACGCAATGCTCCACGCGAGTCTGATCGGTAATGTCGACTTCACCGCGCTCGAAGCCCTTCACTTGATATCCGCGATCGGCGAACTCGCGCTTCAACTCGACGCCCAGCTGGCCGCCACTCCCAAAAATCACTACCCGATTGGACATGGATAAACGAACAGCATATCAGTAGCGCGGGGTCTGTTCGGCCGCAGTGAGCTATCGCGTCCGGAATTTTTGCGAAAGCGCCGCCAACTTGTCTTCCATCGTCGGCTTGGCAGGCTCGGGCTTCGTCTGCCTCGGCGCGACCGCCGGCCTTGCCTCCGGCGTCTGCAGCTGCTTGATCGAAAGAGCAATGCGCTTCGCTTTCGGATCTGCCGAGAGTACCTTCACTTTTACGATCTGCCCGACCTTCACCGCCTCAGATGCATCCTTGATGAAGCGATTCGACAACTCGCTGATGTGGACAAGGCCATCCTGGTGCACGCCGAGATCTACGAAGGCGCCAAACTTCGTCACATTCGTCACCACGCCTTCAAGAACCATGCCCGGCTGAAGGTCGGCAATCTCTTTGACGTCATCGCGGAACTTTGGCGCGACAAACTGGTCGCGTGGATCGCGTCCCGGCTTGCGCAACTCCTCGCGAATGTCCTTGAGCGTGTAGATGCCGACAGTGTCTGTTTGAAATTCTTCGATCTTGATCTTCTCGACGAGCTCGGGCTTCGCTATTAACTCCGGCACAGAGAGGTCGAGCGACTGCGCGATCTTTTCGACCACAGGGTACGACTCGGGGTGTACAGCCGTCATATCGAGCGGCTGATCGCCGCCTCGAATTCGAAGAAAGCCCGCAGCCTGCTCGAACGTCTTTGGACCGAAGCCGGGAACCGCTTTGAGCGCAACGCGAGAGCGGAACCTTCCGTGCTCATTCCGATACTCTACGATCTTCTGGGCAGTCCTCTCGTTGACGCCGGCGACATAACGCAACAGCGCCCACGAGGCTGTGTTCAGGTCAACGCCGACTCGATTCACGCAGGATTCGACCGCGCTCTCCAGACCTTGCTTGAGCTTCTTCTGGTCGACATCATGCTGGTACTGGCCGACGCCGATTGACTTCGGGTCGATCTTCACGAGTTCTGCCAGCGGATCCTGCAATCGTCGCGCGATCGAGATGGCGCCTCGTACCGTCAGATCCAGATCGGGAAATTCCTGACGAGCAATGTCCGAGGCCGAGTACACCGAGGCGCCGGACTCGCTGACCACGACGCTAAAAACGTCATTCAGCCCGGCCTGGCGAATGAAGTCCTGCACGAAAGCCGACGCCTCGCGAGAACCCGTTCCGTTGCCGATCGCAATGGCGCGCACGTTGTGGCGCCGGATTAGATCCGCCAGGATCTTCACCGAGCCAATTAGGTCGTTCTTCGGCTCCAGCGGATAGATCACCGAGTGCTCGAGCAACTTGCCTGTGTCGTCGACAACTGCGATTTTGCACCCGGTGCGAAGGCCGGGATCGACAGCCAGGACGTTTAGCATCCCCGCCGGCGGCGAGAGCAGCAGATTTTCAAGGTTCTCTTTGAATACGCGGATCGCCTCCTCGTCGGAGCGGTCCTTCAACTCCAGGCGGATCTCGGTTTGGATGGATGGATTGATCAGCCGCTCGTAGGAATCTTCCGCCGCCTGCTCGAGGTGCGGAACCCAGTCGCCATGTTCACGGATCGTCTTGTTCTTCAAAAAGAGAATCGGTTTGTCACGCTCCAGCTCGATCTCGAACGAGAGAATCTCTTCCTTGGCGCCGCGGCGGATCGCCAACATCCGATGGGAAGGGATCTTCGCGGCCGCCTCCCGGTAATCGGCGTACATCTTGTACTTGCCCTCGGGATCGGCGGCGCCGTCGATCGCTTTGCTGACGACGATTCCCTGCTCCATCATCATCTGGCGGATGACTTTGCGGTAATCCGCGTTCTCGCTGATCATTTCGGCGACAATGTAGCGCGCGCCGGCGAGCGCATCGTCCGCAGTCGGCACGTCGGCATTGACGAACGTTGCGGCAAGCTCATTCACGCCGATATCGCGTTTTTGCTGCTCCCATAAGTACAACGCCAGCGGCTCCAGGCCATGCTCGCGCGCGATGGACGCCTTCGTGCGGCGTTTCGGCTTATACGGCAGATACAGATCTTCGAGCTCGTTCTTTTCAAGCGTCCCCTCGATCTTGGATTTCAGCTCGGGCGTGAGCTTGCCCTGCTCCTCGATGGTCTTCAAGATCGTCTCCCTGCGATCTTCGAGTTCGCGAAAGTACTCGAGCTTCTCTTGAATCGACCGGATCTGAACTTCGTCGAGATTGCCGGTGACCTCCTTGCGATAGCGGGCGATGAACGGCACCGTCGCGGACTCGTCGAGCAGCGAGATGGTAGCGACCAAGCTCTTCAGCGGAACTTCCAATTGCCGGGAGATATGAAGCAGAACAGTAGTGCTCAGACTGCGCGGTTCAGACATGCACCAACCATGATGACAAAACGGATACGATATCACTGACCATGAACATCACTCGCCGGAATGCGCTGCGAATGGCCGCGAGCGCTCTCCCCGTCATGCGTGGCATGGCAGCCACGCAGGGACCGTTCCAGGGTACTCGGGAATCGCTGAAGGCATACCGCCCGCCAGACTGGTTTCGCGACGCGAAATTCGGAATCTGGGCGCACTGGGGACCGCAGTCGGCGCCGGAACAGGGCGATTGGTATGCCCGCAATATGTACATCGAAGGCCATCGTCAATGGAAATGGCACCGCCAGAACTTCGGTCACCAGGCGAAGCTCGGCTTCAAGGACGTGATCCCAACATTTAAAGGCGAGTTGTTCGATCCCGAGCACCTGATGGATCTGTACCAGCGCGCCGGCGCCAAGTACTTCGTCAGCATGGGCGTTCATCACGACAACTTCGACATGTGGAACTCGAAGCACACGCGCTGGAACGCCGCCAAGATGGGCCCGAGGAAAGATGTGGTCGGCCTGTTTCGCAAGGCGGCGTTGAAGCGCGGCATGAAGTTCGGCGTAAGCGAACACCTATGGATCACTTACAAGTGGTTCGGCCCGAGTCACGGCTCGGACAAAACGGGCGAGTACGCCGGCAAACCGTATGACGGCAATGATAAGAAGTACTTCGACCTGTACGTGAATCTGCCGAAGGACTACCCCGAAAAATTCGAGTGGAATGCAGATGGTATTCCGGACTCCTGGCGGCGCCATTGGTTCGATCGAATCAAAGATTTGGTAGACAACTATCAGCCCGACCTCCTGTACACCGATGGCGCGCTGCCGTTCGAGGAGATCGGCTTGAATCTCGTCGCGCACCTGTATAACGAAAATGCGCGGCGGAATGGCGGTCGCGTCGAGGCGGTCTACACGAGTAAACGGAAAGAGGATTGCGCCGAAGGCACGTGCGTGCTCGATATTGAGCGCGGCGTCGCGGACGGCATTTCGCCAGATCCATGGCAGACGGATACCTGCGTCGGCAATTGGCATTACCAGAAGGACGTGAAGTATAAGACCCCAAAGCGCGTGATCGACATGCTCGTCGACATCGTAAGTCGCAACGGAAACCTGCTGCTGAATTTCCCGCTGCCCGGCAGCGGTGAGCTGGACGTGCATGAGCTCGCCATTCTGCGCGAGATCACAAAATGGATGGCCGTGAACAGCGAAGGCATTTACGGAACTCGGCCCTGGAAACTATTTGGCGACGGCCCGGGCACGAAGCCGCAAGCGGGACGGACGGCGTTCAACGAGAACGCTCGCAAGGATCTGACCGCTGAGGACGTGCGGTTCACGACCAAGAACAATACGCTGTATGCATTCGTAATGGGCGTGCCGGAGCGCGAAGCGTCCGTTCCAGCCCTGCGAACAGCCGCCGGTAAGATCGCGAATGTGGAGCTGCTTGGGTACCGCGGAAAGCTCGAGTGGAAGCAGGACGAGTCGGGACTCCGGGCTCAGATGCCGCCGGCCAAGCCCTGCGACCATGTCATCGCGCTGAAGATCACGTTGTGAGGACTTGGCTTCTCAGTCCCGAACTGCTCTGGTTAACCCTGTTTATCGCAGCCCGCATGTTGGCCCAGCGGAATGCGCCGACCTTGCTCGGAGTGCTCGCCTGGCTCGCGCCCGTTCTCGCCATTGCCGTCTCGGCTGCAGTCTTCATTTGGTTTCGTCCGGCTGGAACCGGATGGTGGCCGCTCGCCCGTGTAGCGCTCGCCGGGGCGATCGGGTCGTTTGCCGTCACCCATCAGCTCGCATCCGGCATTGGCGCCGGTAGCGCCGGCTCCGCCCTGCCGCTGGCGGCGCTTGCTTATTGGACGATGCACCTGACGCTGATCGCGATCGTCACAGCAATCGGCGCGGTCATCCTCTACCGTTCCAACCAGGGCGCTGCATTCGGCGCGTTCGCGTTGCAGTTCTCGGCTGTCCTCGTCGCACTCGGCGCTCTGCTTTTTGTAGCTGTTGGCCAGACTCGAAATGCGGCAAACAGCATGGGCGGGCTCGTGAAAGCACAGGCCTTGTCTCGCGCGTATGGCGTAAGTATCTCCGCGAAATGGCCCAATCAGTGGTCCGGAGATCGTACCGATTGGCGGCTGTTCACCATGATCTTTCAGCCGCCGAACGGTTTGCGCATCGAGGTTCCGACGAACTATTCCGAGGCGGCCGTACTCGATGAAGGACGCCGGTTTAAGGTACGCGATCCTCACAGCGTCGTGCGGCGATGGAACGGCGATCTGGGACGGATGTTTCTGGACTCGATCGGCGCTAAACGGCCCTGGCGCGCCTCATGGGATTCGGAAAAGGCTTCACTGGTCTGGTCCGCCGAATGGGACATGGCCGGATTAACCACAAATCGCTTCCTGGATGACACGCGTGAGATGACGCGGCTGGCGATGGGCCCGCTCGGAGAAGAGGCTGCCGCACCTTCGTGGTTCGTCATCGGCGAAGCAGTCGAACGGGCTCTGCCCGCGGACTCAGAGCTGACCTTCGGCCTACGTTGGCTCGAGACCGCTCTGCTGCAATCCGCGAAGTACTACGATGGCAGCAAGCCAATCCAAAAACAGCGGTCTTCCGCGGAACAGCTGAATCGCGGTTGGCAGCAGATTGCCCGAGAGCTCCGCGATATGGCCGCGAACCTCGCCACCGCCCCGAACAAAGCTGCGATCCTCCGCGAAGCGAAGCAACTGCTCGAGCGCGGTGGAGGCAAAGCTGACGAGGCCTCGAACTGCAGATTCCTTCTCAGCGGATCCCGCCGGCACGGTTTGCTGGCGGTACGCTATTGCGAACGATTCCTCTGAATTAAGGCGTCGGCGATGTGATCTGAAATGTCGGGCGAATGAATTGCCAGTCCGGCAGCTCGTAAACGCGCAGATTCGTCGCGCATTCGCCGTTCACGTTTTTCATTTCCTGTGGGCCCAGAGCTATGCCCTTGATCGTGAATACGCAAAACGCCGGATCCTCGGCCTTCGCAGTGCTCGGTCGAAGGGAAACGTTCAGCCCGAGATCGGTCACGTCCGCCTCGGAGTGATTGACCAGGCCGCATTGAACCTGCAGCTTACCGCGCCCTTTCTCGCTCACTCTCCAGCCGGCCAGTTCGATATATTTCGCCAGCGGGTGATCGCGATTTTGCGCCGAGACCAGGTTCGATGGCACGGCGGAAGCTGCTGCGCCCACGGGTTTCTTTGTCTCCGGCGCGGAGGAACATGCGCCTGCCAGCAGGCACACCATGAGCAGGAGGAATGCGATTAGGGCTTGGGGCATGGATGCTCTGGATTATATCCCACGAACATTCGCGCGATAATGAGGAAAATGTTTCGCGCGATCCGGGAGCAAGTCCAAACCGTCTTCCGGGAAGATCCCGCCGCCAAGAGCGTGCTGGAAGTCCTGCTGTGCTATCCGGGCTTTCACGCTGTTTTGTGGCACCGTGTGGCGCATCGCTTCTATCGCTGGCGGCTGTACCTGATCGCGCGCCTCATCTCGAACACGAACCGCTTCTTTACCGGCGTCGACATCCATCCTGGCGCTCGCATCGGACGCCGTCTGTTCATCGACCACGGCATGGGTCTCGTCATCGGTGAGACCACCGAAATTGGCGATGACGTTCTTCTGTATCAAAACGTGACCCTGGGCGGAACCGGTAAGGAGCGCGGCAAACGCCACCCTACCATCGGCAACAAGGTTGTCGTCGGGACCGGCGCCAAGGTGCTCGGCAACATCACGGTCGGCGACAACGTGAAGATCGGCGCGGGCTCGGTGGTCATTCGGCCCGTGCCGCCGCACTCGACGGTCGTCGGCGTGCCCGGCCGCATCGTGCGCATGCGAGGAACTCAAGCGGGCGAGGAATTGGAACACGGCCAATTGCCCGATCCTGAGGGCCAGGCAATCGAAGACCTCACCAAACGCGTCGACGAACTGGAACAGGTAATCCGCGCGATCGTCGGCGAGAATGTCGCGCCCCGTCGCTAAGCAGGTACTACTGATATGATCCTTACCATGATCGCGTCTATTCGGCGCCCCGTTGCGCTCATCTGTCTTTCGTTCGCGACCCTCGCCGCTGCTGAGAAGGCCGGCAAGTCCACGCCGCTCGATCGTTACGTCCAGGCGCCGGACCCCAGCTATAAATGGGAACTCGCCAAGACGATTCCGGGCCAGGGATTTACCGCCTACATCATCGACCTGACCTCTCAGACCTGGCGTTCCACTTCGGAAATCGACCGGAACGTGTGGAAGCACTGGTTGACGATCATCAAGCCCGACCAAGTCAGTCAGACCACCGGATTCCTCTTCATCACCGGCGGCTCCAATCGCGACCGCGTGCCGGAGCGCGTCGATGCCAGCCTCGCCGATCAGGCCGTCACCACACATACGGTCGTGGCCGAGCTTCGTATGGTTCCGAATCAGCCGCTCGTATTCGCTGACGACGGCAAGCAACTCTCCGAGGACTCCTTCATCGCTTACACGTGGGACAAGTTCCTTCGCGGCGGCGACGATCAATGGCCGGCTCGCCTGCCGATGACGAAGAGCGCTGTGCGAGCCATGGATACGATCACGACCTTTTGTGGCAGCGATGCCGGTGGAAAGCTGAAGGTGGAGAAATTCGTTGTCGCCGGCGGCTCCAAACGCGGTTGGACAACCTGGACGACGGCCGCGGTCGATAAGCGCGTCGTCGCCATCGTGCCGCTCGTGATTGATCTGTTGAACATTGAGCCGTCTTTCGTTCACCATTGGCAGGCTTATGGCTTCTGGGCGCCCGCCATCAAGGATTACCAGGATCGCAACATCATGGCATGGAGCGGATCGCCGCGCTACAAAGAGCTGATGAAGATCGTGGAGCCGTTTTCCTATCGCGATCGGCTGACCATGCCCAAGTTCATGATCAACGCCGCCGGCGATCAGTTCTTTTTGCCGGACTCGTCGCAGTTCTACTTCGACGATTTGCACGGCGAAAAATATCTCCGGTACGTGCCGAACGCCGATCACTCGCTGCGCAACTCCGACGCTCGCGAGAGCCTCGTCGCGTTCTACGATGCCTTTCTGCGTGGCGCTCCACGTCCCAAATTCTCATGGAAATTCGAGAAGGACGGCTCCATTCGCGTGAAGGCGACAGACAAGCCGACCGCAGTGAAGCTTTGGCAGGCGACAAACGCCAATGCGCGCGACTTCCGGCTGATGACCATCGGACCCGCCTACCAGGGCACCGAGCTCAAGGCGGAAGGTGAAGGCGTTTACGTCGGGAAAGTAACGAAACCGGAGAAGGGATGGACCGCCTATTTCGTCGAGCTGACGTTCCCGAGCGGCATGAAATACCCGTTCAAGTTCACTACGCCCGTACGCGTTGAACCGGACATGCTGCCATTTCCTGCGCCAAAACCCACTCCGCCGACCACGGCGAAGAAGTAATCAGGCGAGCAGTCCGCGCACTTGTCCCTCGACAGCGGCGCCGATCTTCGCCTCGGGGATGAAGTTCGATACGAAAGACGGCAGGTCAACATCGATGGTGATCTGCTTCTCTTCTACCAGCACGAATCCCTTGATGGGGACCGTTGCGAATGGCGTCTTCGCTCCAAAAGAGAAGTTCAGCGTCGATCCCGCCCATGTCCGCTGCTGATCAATGACCTGCACCGGCCCGATCGGCAGCCCCTGGAAAAGCTGCTCGAAACCGCGATCCACGCGCTGCCGGATTTCGTCCGGCGTCTTGTTGTGACTCACCGTAATTTTCATTGCCGATTCAGGACTGAATTGAGGGAACCTTGCCGATAGCCTTCGAGGTCGAGAGTGACGTAATGGAAGCCGAGTTCTTTGAAGATTGCTGCGAACCGGCGCGCCATCTCGACAGTAAGCGCGCGTTCCATCTCCTCTGCAGCGATCTCGATGCGCGCCAGTTCGCCGTGGAATCGGACGCGGAATTGACGGAAACCCAGCGAACGGATGGCCTCCTCGCCTCGTTCCACTGTTTTGACCGTTTCGGGCGTCACGGGCGTCCCATAAGGAATGCGAGAACTGAGGCAGGCCGAGGCCGGACGATCCCATGTCGGCAATCCTGCAGCGCGGGACAGCTCGCGAATCTCGGCTTTCGTTAGTCCGGCTTCTACCAACGGCGATTTGGCTTCGTGCTTTTTCGCTGCGGACTGGCCCGGCCGGTAATCTCCCAAATCGTCGACGTTCACTCCATAAACGATGTGCGGAATACCGCGTTCACGGCCGACTTCGTCCAGTCGCGTAAACAACTCGTCTTTGCAATGAAAGCAGCGATCGGGAGCGTTCTTGACGTAGTCGGGATTCTCGAACTCGTGCGTCTGAATGTATTCGTGGCGAAAACCACAGTGACGGGCGAACGCCTCCGCATCCCGCTTGTGGGATTCCGGAATGGACGCCGAATCGGCTGTGATGGCGATGGCTCCGTCACCGAGCGCCTGGTGCGCGGCCCAAGCCAGATAAGCGGAGTCGGTTCCCCCGGAATAAGCGACAATGACCCGCCCCATGGCGCGCAAGGCGGTGATGAGCCGTTCCTGTTTTTCGCGGATCGCGTCGCCATCGACGTCGGGGCCACCCAGTTTCACCAGCGTCGCCATATCTCTAGTGTATACGCGCAGACGGTTACGGCTGCCATCAATGGTACTTACCTATTACCCTAAGGCCGGACTAAATAAAAAAGGAGATCCTACCGAGGCCCCGAAACCTCGGTGTATCTATTGCGTCTTATGGTGTAGCGGCTCATACTGGGTTTGCCGGAACGCAAAGCCGCGAAAGTCAGGCTCCACATCCCTCGAGGGGTGGAAAGCCGGACCGGTGAGCATCTTCCTCCGAGTGCTCACCGGTTTTTCATTTAGGCCCTTCCCGCCAAGCTCGGTCTCGTTAGGCGATAGAGCCACGACGCCGGAACAAACGCTGCCAGTCGTTCGGCAAAGCCGGATCCTAAGGCGGTCCGAAATAACGACGCAACCGCGAAGGGTTTCCGGAGCCGTTTTCGGCATCGCACCATGTACTCGGCTGACGAAATGCCCTGCGCGATGCACTCACCTGCCAGCGCCCCGGTAATCACCGCCGCCAAAATGCCGGATCCGGTAAATGGATCTACAAAGGACAGGGCATCGCCGGCTGGAAATTCATTTTCAACGGTTTGGGCGCGAAATCGATTCTGATAGACCAAAGGGCCGACCCGCAGCCAGTCCATCGCCCGAGTGAGCGGCTCCAGCCGTTCGCGGAGCGCCGCCGACCGGGCGACATGATCGTCGATCGCAAAATTCACGCTACGCAGGGCTGCTTCCGTGGCGATTCCGCATACATTTGTCAGACCACCTTCCACCGCCGTCACCCCAACGTACCCGCCGTCGAAGAAAAACAGCTCGATGGCATCGCTCGTGGGACCACGGAAATGCGCCTTAAACCCGAAAATACGTCGTCCGCGGCGTGATCGAGGCTCGACCGCTTTCCGGCCAGTGCAGAGCACGATGGCGCCGTCCCGCCGCTCGGGAAGGTCGCGGATCACACTCGGACCCAGCGTCATGGCTCGGTCCATCAGCAGGGGGTCCAGGCAGAAGCGGCTCAAGCCATAAGCGCGCTCGGGCAAACGGCACCCGAACTCGCGTAGCCGAAATCGCAGCCGCAGCCGATCGATACGGGCGGGCGCCGACGATATAAATGCCGGCCACACTCCGATCCGCTCGAGTTCGGGCGCGATCTCGGGCGACAGGAATTCACCACACACCTTATGGCGAGGAAACCGGGATTTTTCGACCAAAATCGCAGAGCAGCCGCCGCGCAGCGCCGTGATGGCCGCACAGCTGCCCGCCGGCCCGCCGCCAATTACCGTCAGTCTGCGATCCATCGTAATCAGGATACGCCTCCGCGCTAGACTATGAACGGTTAATCTGGAATATGGACCGCCCCGTCGAGATTCTTCTCGCTGAGGACAATCAGGCAGATGCGAAATGGCTGCGTCTGATCCTCAGCGAGGTTGGTATTCAGTACCGGCTATCCCATGTCACTGACGGGGAACAGGCCCTGAACTTCCTGTTAAAACAACCGCCGTTTGCCGATGCGCCGGATCCGGACCTGGTGCTGCTGGACCTCAACCTGCCGCGGTACACCGGTTTGGAAGTCCTGGACAAACTGAACGACGGCGTTCGGCGGCCGATCTGCATCACCACTGGATCACCCCTGGAGCGCGACACCGTACTCAAGCAGTTTAAGATGTTCGCGCCCTGCTATATCATTAAGCCGATTGACGCCCGCAAGCTCATTGAGGCCTTTCACTGCTTTGACCATCTGAAGGAATTGGTAAAATAGCGTTTGCTTTCCCTTGATCCGATCTCCCGGCCACGCGTCTGCGCGGTCAGCTACTTGAATACGGTTCCGCTGGTCTGGGGCATGCTGCACGGCGCGCAGCGGAACGTGTTCGACCTCAGCTTTGCCGTCCCGGCTGAGTGCGCGGATCAGTTGAAATCCGGCCGGGCTGACATCGGAATCGTGCCCATAGCCGCCTTCCTCGATCAGCAGCTCGAAGTCTTCCGCGGGGCCGGCATCGCATGCCGCGGGCCGGTTCGGAGCATTCTTCTCATTTCGAAGCTCCCGTTCCGCGATATCTCTGTTCTGGCAACCGATTGCAGTTCGCGCAGTTCCGTAATGCTCTCCCGCATCCTGCTGAGCCGCCGCTTCGGGACAACTCCGGCCCTCGTGTCCCTTCCTCCGCAGGTTGAGCCGATGCTCGAAATGGCGGACGCTGCGCTGATTATCGGCGATCCAGCGCTCGTGCTCGACCCGGAGCGCCTGCGAGCGGACGGATACTACGTGGCGGATCTCGGCGCCGAATGGGTGGAAATGACGGATTTGCCGATGGTATTTGCAGTGTGGGCCGGCCATGCCTCGGTGCACTCCGCCGCGCGCGAGCAGGCCTTCCTTGATTCGTGCCGGTTTGGGCTTGAGCACATCGAGGATATCGTGGACGCCGAGCATGCCCGTCGCGGCGTCTCACCCGACCTCGTAAGAACGTATCTCACCGAACACATCGCATTTGAACTCGGCGAAAGGGAATATCGCGGCATGGAGCGCTTCCTGGAGTACGCGGCCGAAATGGGCCCGCCGGTTTTCCTTGAGCCCTCGACATCGGCGAGAATACTGGTATGATGACGCGCGAGGAAGCTGTCGAGCTGTTCCGCAGCGATGATCTGATCGGCATCGGTATGGCGGCAGACGCGCTACGCCGGAAGCTGCATCCCGACAACATCGTCAGCTACATCATCGATCGAAATATCAATTACACGAACTTCTGCACTGAGTACTGCAGCTTCTGCGCTTTCTATCGCCCCATGGGACACGCCGAAGGCTACATCCAGCCTAAGGAAGTCATATTCGACAAGATTCAGGAGACGCTCGACCTCGGCGGTACCGGCATATTGATGCAGGGCGGACTCCATCCGGACTTGAAGATCGAGTGGTACGAGGATCTGCTCAGCTCCATCAAAAAACGATTCAACATTTGGTGCCACTGCTTCTCGGCGCCGGAGATTACGAACATCGCCGAGGTCAGCGGTTTGTCTCTACGCGATACCATCGCCCGCCTCCGCGACGCCGGCCTCGATTCCATTCCGGGCGGCGGCGCCGAGATCCTGGACGATGGCGTGCGCCATCGGATCAGCCGCCTGAAATGCTCGACGCAGGAATGGATCGACGTGCATCGAACTGCGCACAGCCTCGGCATGCGAACAACCGCCACGATGATGTACGGCTGCGGCGAGACCATCGAAGAACGCATGAATCACTTCGACATCGTGCGCCGCATTCAGGAAGAGACGGGCGGATTCACGGCTTTTATTCCCTGGTTTTTCCAGCGCGAAAACACGTCGCTGGGCCGCTTTATCAAAGAGGAAGCGACGGCGGTCGAATATTTGAAAATGCTGGCTGTTTCGCGACTGTATCTCGAGAACATCCTCAACATCCAATCGTCCTGGGTTACGCCGGGTTTGAAGACGTGCCAGCTCGGTTTGCGTTTCGGCGGCAACGATGTCGGCAGCATCATGATTGAGGAGAACGTGGTCTCGGCAGCGGGAACCCATCACCGCGCGACTGAGGAGCAGCTCCGCTACATGATCCGTAACGCCGGGTTCGTTCCCAAGCAGCGGGACACGCTGTATCGCACGTATTTCCTGAACTGATTACATCGGCAGCCGTACGAAGAATTTTGCTCCCGTTGCCGGCTTTGCTTCCGCCCACAAGTCGCCGCCGTGATCGAGCACGCGTTGGCGCGAAAGAGCCAGTCCCAGCCCGATGCCGTTCTTTTTTCCGGCTGTGACGAAGGGCTCGAAAAGCCGTCCGGCGATGGCAGGAGGAATACCAGGGCCGGTGTCCGTCACTGTGACGACGACACCCGCGCCATCCCTTTCTGCGCGGATGCGAATAGCCCCCCCGCCTGGCATCGCCTCGATTGCGTTGCTGATCAGGTTCTCAAAGACGCGTTCCATCGGGGATCGATCGATCAGCACTTCGAGATCGTCCGCGATATCGATCTCTACCGACACGCCCTGCTTCTGCGCCGACGGCGCGAGCGCCTCATACGCCGCTTCCACGATTTCGCGCAGACGGCACAACTCCGTGCCGGAGGCGCGACCGCGGGTAACATCCGCCAACTCCTGCAGCAACTCCTGAACGCGCCGCGAAGAACGATAAATGTTTGAGGCGAGCCGCTTTACCTGCTGCGGCGACAGCTCGTCATCGACCAGCATCTCTGCGCCGCCATAAATCGCCGCCAACGGATTGCGGAGATCGTGAATGATCGAGGTCGACAGCCGGCCGATGGTGGCGATCCGCTCCTGCCGAATGAGCTCTTCGCGGGCGCTACGGATGGACGAGCGCATGTCGTTGAAGGACCGCGCGAGCCGGCCCAGTTCATCGTCGCCCTCAACAGGAACCTCGCCTTCGTACGCGCCTTTGCTGATTTCCGATGCCGCCTGGTCGAGCGCCTTCACCGGCTTCAAAATCCGGCGGGCGAGTAGGTAGGTGAGGCCGAGCCCGAGAATAATCGCGCCAAGCCACGCCAGAACGATGTTGGCGCGAAGTGATGCGATCCGTCGCCGCGCGGATTCAAACGAGCGCAGGATACGCAGATCGCCGATTGATTTCCCTTCCAGGTCCACCAGCGGAGTCGTGAATTGCGAGTACTCTGCGTCGCCCAAACGGATCTGCTCGACAACGCCGGAACGACCGGCGCCGGCCGAGAGTTGCGCGGTGGATGCAGGATCGAGCGTGGACGCAACCACGCGTCCCTGGGAACGAAATACGAACTGACTACCGCCCGTGGACTGCTCTAACTCGCGAGCGAGTTGCGCATCCACTTCCACTCCGGCGACCAGCACGTTCAACAGCGCAGATCCCTGCCCGGCTGCGACGTACACCGGCGTGATGACAATCTGGTAAAGCCGGTCGCTGTTCAATAGAAAGCCCATCGCCTGGTTTGGGAAACGATTCGCAGCAGCGCGAACCACGGGGAGTTCTTGGATCTTGACATCCGGCGGACTGCCGAGCGACGCGAGCACCGCTCCATGAGGATCGGAAACGAGCAGAATGCCGCCGCGTTTCGAAATCTTGTCCCAAATCTCACCGGCCGTATCGCGAATCGTCAATGGATCGCCGGTGCCGAAGGCCGCTCGGACATCCGGCATTCTGCTCAGCACCAGGCTGGTGCCGGCGAGTTGCTCGGCGCGCGCGCGCCAAAGCGATTCGTAGGACTGGAAACTCGCTCGAACTTCTTCTTCGACGCTGAGCGACGCGATACGCCCCACCTGCCGCTGGACGATCCAGCCGGTGATGGCAAACAGCGCCGTGATGGCGATCGACGTCGAGAAGAGGATCTTCCACAGAAGCGAAACGGAAGATAGGCGGGGCACGGCTATTTCCTCACCCCCGGATACACTCCAGCGTCGTCAGGCGCCGGCGGGTACTCTTTGCCGTACTTGTTCTTGTGCGGAATGGGCAGGTATCCACTCTCGGAAATCGTTACCGATGGGAGCGTCAGGCCTTCCTCCCGCACAGTAATCCGACGGGAGACTTGCTCGAGTGTAGCCGACGTGGCGCGCTCGTGAAACGCGTGCAAAACGTACTCGCCGGGCAGGACATTCGGCAGCTGAAACCGGCCATCCGGTCCCGTCACGTCGAAATAGGGCGTGCTCAGCACGACAATCACGGCGCTCATATTCGCGTGGATGTTGCAGAACACTCGAACAACGCCGGGCCGGCTGAAACGAACGCTCCGGCTGGTGCTCGGGGGATACAGTCCGACATCGAAGACCTGCCCGTTGTAGTTCGAGAACGCATTGTGAAAGATCGGGTCGAAATTCGGGAAATCGACCGTGGTTCCGACCGGTATCGCGAGCACGTGTGGCGTGAACGTTTTGTCCTTTTGAATCATCCGCGCGCGGCGGGCCGACACGGCCACCGGCGGTGTGCCGTTCGCAGGCGTCAGCCAAAAGACGACGCCCGAGTAATCCTGCTTCTTGCGTACGGACGGCTCGCGCGAATCGCGAAGCTCGACCTGTCCTGATACGGTCGCCGCGGCTACCGGCAACGCTAACAGGGCGCTAAAAAAGATACGCCAGAGCAAAGTCATAGTGAGGGTTCAGCCGGGGAACCAAACCGAGATAGGTCGTGCGGGTTTGAGAGGCTTCAAAGCTCGCCAATACATTCGAGCCGAGGCGATACATGACATTTCCGGCGTAAGTCAGGTTCTTAGCGATTGCGCCACGCGCAAGATCCGAATTCCGGTCGTCCTCCTGGCCCCCATACAGGTTGAAGGACAGCCTGGGCGTCGCGCGGTAAGTCAACTGCAGCCAGCCACCGTAGGCCTGGACCGCTCTCAAGGTTTCGCCAGTGATGGTGACGCCTTGATGGAGTCCTCCAATCACTCCAGTGTTCTCGCCGCGGAAGAACTGGCCGACAAAATCGAAATTGGCAAAAGGACGGACCAGCCAATCGATGGAATAAATACGCGACGGCACGGACTGTCCGTTTGCGAGCGTATTGCTCACGTGGAAGCTGGGCGCGATCTCAATACGACGTTGCTCGCCAAGATCTCCCCAGAATTCGAAACGTCCCTCGAGCCCTGGACGCGAGCGGGCGAGCGTATTTGGATATTCGGAAACCGCCCCGTTTCCGCCTTCTGCAGTCTGATAAACGCCCATTTGAGCGCGAACGCCGGAGCGCCTGCCGAATCCGATGCGCTGTTCAAAGCGCGCTTGCGGCTGCCACAACCACAGATTTCCGGCTGCGGTGAGAGGCGATAAACCCACCTGCGCGAGCGATTCCGGTTCGCGCGGCGCAACGATCGGCTTATCCTGGCCGAAAGATACCGTGGTGTGTTTCCAGTTGAGGTCCACGGTCGCGACGCGCAAACGAAGCAATTGGTTCAGGGAGGCCCCCGACCCCGCAAAAAAGTCCATGAACATCGATCCGGTGACTTGGCCGCCGCCGAAAATGCGCGGGCCGTCGAACTTTAAACCGAGCACCGTCTGACGCACCGTCGCGCCTTTACTCGCGAGTCCTGCATTTGCGGACGCGACCGTTGGATACATGGCATCGCCGCTGTAGCGGCCATTCGCAAAGGCGTTGAACAGCAACATGCCGCTCAGCCTGACCGGAAGCTTGTGCTCGCTCTCTACCTTTGCCTGTTCGTGCTCTTCGATCCGGCGATCCTGTACCGCCTCCCGCTCTTCGGTCTGCGGCTCAGCGGGAATTGGCTGGCCCTTTTGAGACGCGAGTTCCGCTCGAAGCGCTCGGATCTCGGCGATCAGTGACCGGTTCTGATCCTCCAGCCTTTCCAGACGATCCAGGATCTGACGGAGATCGGGCCGGCTCTGATCCTGTGCCCATGCGCCGGCGGCCATGAGCGCCGCCATTGCCGCGCAAACATTAGCTCGCATCAATCAATTCCTCCAGCTTCTGGCGCACGGCGGCGGGCGAATATGGTTTCGCAAAGAACGCGTCCGCGCCCAGACGCAACGCTCGGCGCGGCGTTTCTGGGTCCGCATCGCCGCTAATCACCAGGATCGGTATCCGAGCATACCGCGCTTGGCCACGCACGTGGGAAACCAATTCGAAGCCGTCCATGGACGGAAGGTGGAGGTCGGTAATCACCGCTGCGACAGCATCGCGCTCGAGGACGCGCATCGCGTCCTCCGCCGTCTGAGCGAAGCGAACATCCAGCCGTTTTACCGCGTGCAGCGCGATTTCCAACGTCGAGCTGCAGTCGTCTGCGTCCTCGACAACCAGGACAACGCGGGGCTGGATGGCGGCGAGGTGGGACATCAGGGAATAAATCGGTAGCCGACGCCGTGCAGGGTCAGGAAATGCCGGGGAGTCTCGGCGTCCGGCTCGAGCTTTTGACGAAGCCGGACGACATGCGCGTCTACTGTTCGCGTGTTGGGAAATGACTCGTAACCCCAAACCGAGTTCAACAACACGTCTCGCGTGAGCGCTCGTTCCGGATTCTGCAGAAAGAACGCCAACAAATTGAATTCGGCGCGGGTGAACTTGACCTCCTCGCCGCGCCGGCGAACGACGCGCCGCTCCAGGTCCACTTCGACGTCAGAGAAGGTGAGTACGTTCTCTGCCTCCGCGTTTGTGCGGCGCAGAACAGCCCGGATGCGCGCCAGAAGCTCACGAGCGCCGAACGGCTTCACTACGTAATCGTCGGCCCCGATTTCGAGCAGCAGGACCTTGTCGACCTCGTCGCCGATCGCACTCAGTACGATCAGCGGCGTCTGTGAACCAGACGCGCGCAGGCGCTTGCACACCTCCATACCGCTCATCCCCGGCATTCGCAAATCTATAAGAATCAGATTTGGACGCGAAGAGAACGCTTCCTGTAGGCCGGTTTTGCCGTCGGCTGAAAGAATCGGACGAAAACCGTCCTTTTCCAGCATGAGACCAATGGTGTCGCGAAGATTTTCATCGTCGTCGATCACGAGAATCGTTTGCATCGGATGAATCCACTCCGATCTACGCGAGCGGCAGTCTTGGATTTACGGACCGGCCGAAAACGTCTCCGGCGGGCCGGCCGAACTCAGGCCTTCTTGATGAACTTCAGGGAAACCGAGTTCATGCAGTAACGGAGCCCGGTAGGCTTCGGGCCGTCCTCAAAGACGTGGCCCAGATGAGCGTCGCACCTGGTGCAAACAGTTTCGACGCGGTCCATGCCGTAGCTCCGGTCCGTCTCGTTGCGGACGTTCTCCTTCGCAATCGGAGCCCAAAAACTGGGCCAGCCCGTGCCGGATTCGAACTTCGTATCGGAAAGAAACAGAGCGGTGTCGCAGCAGATGCAGCGATAAAGCCCCGCATCGTGATTGTTCCAATACCGGCCGGTGAACGCCCGTTCCGTGCCTTTCTTGCGGGCCACCGCAAATTCCTCGGGCTTCAGTTGCTTTCGCCACTCGGCATCCGGCTTAATGACCTTCGGAACCTGTACGGTATCCTGGCGCTGTCCGCTGTCAGAGAAATTTACGATGGTGACGGTGGAGCCCGATGATGCCGCCCTGGCAATCCAGCCGGCGAGCGGAGTGAGGAGCAAAGCGCGACGCGAAGCAAGCGATTTCATGAGTTCTCCCAGGTATATCTCTATTATCGTCAAAACCCTGCATACCAGTCGTAACCGCGCTCGGCCCAATAATCGCGCGGCTTAGTGTCGCTAAAACCGATGCGGCCAATCCGTTTGAGGTTCTTGATCCCGTATTTGACCGGAATCACCAGGCGCAGCGGCGCGCCGTGCTCGTCTTCGAGGTCGGCCCCATTCATCTCGTAGGCGAGCAGGGTCTGCGGATGCAGCGCCGATTCCATATCCAAGCCGACGTAATACTTCTGATCCGGCGTCTCTAACGCAACATACCCTTGTTTCCCTGCGCTTGGAACAAATTTCGCCACGAAATCAGCGAAGCGCACGCCGCCCCATTTGAGGATGCGCTCCCAGCCCTCGATGCATTTCAACTCGGTAATCATCTCGGTCTTGGGCAGCGCCTTGATATTGTCGAGCGTGAGCGCTGGACCGCCCTCAATCGTCAGTTTCCAGTCCTCCAGCTCGTCTTCAAGGCCGATCTGGCCGTTCACGCGCCCTTCCTGAATGGCCGCCGGTTCGAACGTTCGCGCCATTCGGGCGGGGCTGAAGTAGGCGCGCGCGACGCGCTCGTTGAGACCGAGCGCCTTCCGGAGAGGCCACGCAATGCCGGCCTCCGGCTCGCGAGACCGGAGCCACGCCCATCCACCGACGCCTGCCGCAGAGGCGATTCCGCCCGTCAGGAAGGCCCGACGAGTCTTTCTCGCCATCTCGCGATCAACGTCGCTCATTGGCCGCTCTCCGCCGCCACCGCTCCCTCTTCCGGCTGCGGCTCCTCCGAGACAATGTCATACCCGGTCACCATGCCCCGAAAATTGTTCCATCCGGCCCGAATCACCTGCCCGATGTGAACGACGAAAAACCCGACGTACCCAACCGTCAAGGCGAAATGCTCGACGCGGGCCGCCTCGTATCCGCCCAGCAGCCGCGTCAACCATCCAAACTGTACCGATTTCCAGATTGCCAAACCCGTGATCAGTGACCCGAACCCCATGAGAATGATGGAGGTATAGGCGATTTGCTGCGCCCCGTTGTATTTCAGTGGCTTGGGCGGATGGACCTTGGTCAGATGCAGATCGTACAGAAAGACCTGGACGGCCTCGCCAAACGACTTTCGATTCGGAACCAGATACCGCCATTCCCCCGATATTGCCGTGTAGAGCACATAAGCGATGCCGTTCAAGGCGAAAAGCCACATGAACAGGAAATGCCAGGCCATCCCCTCCGCGAGCCGGTAGCCGACATTGAAGCCGCTATAGAACCAATCAGGAAAGAAATGGACAGGACCGACGCGGTAAACGTCGTTGGCCCAGTAAATCAAGATTCCGCTCCAGATCATGATCGCCAGGAGCGGGAAGTTGACCCAATGGAACCATCGGATTGCGCGCGGATGCTTGATTTCGAGCCGCTTCACAAACCCTCCAGTTAATTTACGCCGACGCTTCCTCGAACGGATTCGAGCAGCTTCGCTGGATCGAAGCCGACGCCATCCTTGAATACCATTCTGACGTTTTCTATATCCGCGATGCGTACCGCCGCATTGCCGCGCACGACCACTAAATCAGCCTGCTTGCCCGGGGCAATGGATCCGATCTGCGTGTCCAACCCGAGGAACTTAGCTCCATTGAGAGTAGCGATCTGAATCGCTTCAACGGGCGTGAAGCCGCCTTCCACCAGCAGTTCGATATTTCGCTGGTCGGCGAAGCCTGCCAGCGCGCTGCCGTTGCCTGTCGGATCCGCGCCGGCCATGAGCAACCCGCCAGCTTTGACGAATGCCCGCTCGAACTCCAGTTCTTTCTTCACTCTCGTGGCGCTCGCCGCTTTGCGATCGTCCGTGATACGGGCTCGAGCGCTCAGATAATTGAGCGCGCTCGACGGCGACAGCATGTCGAGAAATCGCTGCTGTAGAGGCGGCGCCGACTCGAACACCGCCAGGGTGGACGTGACGGCAACCTTACGCTGAACCAGCTCGCGGATCGTCTGCTGAACAGCCTCGCCGTTCATGTCCAACTTCTCGAGATCCGACGTCGAGGGACCCTGCGGGCACTCATCGGGCTTCTTGCCGGACAGGAACTCCGTATCGACCACAATCCCGTGCTCGAGGTTATCGATACCAAATGCCGCCGCTTCTCGAAAGCCGATCGAACACAAATGCCCGGTAATCTTCAGCCCCTTTGCATGCGCCGCCGTCAGCGCCGCTTCGAGCTGTGCGCGCGTGATATGCATGTACGCCTTGAACGAATGAGCGCCCACGCTCGCCCAATAATCGACGAAGCGCTTGGCGTCTTCGGGGCTGGCTAACTCGTGCATCTGCGGCGTGAAACTGCCGGGGCCTTCCAGATAGCCGACGGTGATGTGCATCTTCGGTCCCGGCATGCGGCCCTCATCGATCAGCTTCTTCACGTTCAAATCCGTATAGGCTTCGAGAGTGCCGGCCGTCCGGGCCGTGGTCACGCCCGAAGCCAGATACAAACGCGGGAAACTGCGCGCGTGATCGATGTACATGGGCGCGCCTCCGCCGGCTGGATAAAAGAGATGCTCATGCATCCCGACCAAGCCGGGAATCACGGTGTGGTCCTGCAGATTCAGCGCTTGTGCGCCCGCCGGGACAGCCAATCCAGCGCCGATCGCCTGGATCTTGCCGTGATCGATGATGATCGTCTGATCTTCGCGGGCCGGCGCGCCCGTTCCATCAATGACCCGGACATGCTGCAACACCACCACCGGCGCGTCAACCGCAATGAATGGCCGCGTTCCGGGCGTGAAAGGCGCCTGAGCCAGAACGGCCAGAAAAGCGAGAAGGCTCGACATTGCCTTTCATTCCATCACAGTCGCGCGCGCCGGCAGAAGCGCTACTTCTTGGCGACCCGCGTATCCTGCGAGCTGACCACCTGCCACGCGCCGCCCCTCTTCTGAAAAACATCAGTCGATCGAAACTCTGCCGTGACCTCCTTGCCATCCACCGTGTAGTTCCAGACGCTGCGGATCACGGCCACCGCGACGCTGCCATAAAACCGGACTTCGTGCTCGAAATTCTGGAAGGAACGGACCTTGATCTTCGTCACGCTGTCGATGTACTCCGCTTTCTTCATGAGCTTGCCATCCTCGTCCACGAACACGAAGTCGCTCGTCAACAGTTTTTCCAGCTTGGCTTTGTCCTGGTTCTTGTAAGCCTCACCCCAGGAGTTTTCCACCTGCATGATGACGTTTTCGCGCTTCTCTTCAGCCCCCGCCGCGACGCCGAGCATCACCATTACGACCGAAAAACACTTTAGAATCTGCATGACACCAGGATACGGGTTCGCGAGGGTACCAGGAATCCAAACGGACGACTGTACTGGACCTTTCTAAGGTTGGTTCTAGATCTACAGACCGCAGACAGGCTACGAGTTCTAACGGTACACTCCAACAGGTCGTGAACGTGAGATACCTGCCCATCTGGATTACAACCTGTCTCTGGACCGTATTTGCCCAGGGCCCTTCCACTGCTCTGCCGGTGCAGCCGCTGGGTCCGGACGACCTCGTCTCCGTCAGCGTATATGGAGCTCCTGATCTGACGCGCAACTTTCGCGTCGATCAGGACGGCGTTCTTCGGCTGCCGATGCTGAAGCCGATCCTGGCCAACGGCAAATTGCCGACGGACCTCGAGACGGCAATCGCCGCCGCGCTGAAAGCCGAACGCATCATGGTCGATCCCGCGGTCTCGGTCGCCGTCGTCGAGTATGCGAGCCGCCCCATCACAGTCATGGGCGCCGTGAAGCATCCCGTCACCTTCCAGGCCACGGGGCGCGTAACCCTGTTGGATGCTCTCGCCCGCGCCGAGGGCCTTAACCCCGAGGCAGGCAACGAGATCGTCGTCACCCGCCGCGAGCCCGTGAAAGGCGAGGAAGTGATGACGATTTCCGTACAGAAACTCATTAATCGCGCAGATGACGCAAGCAACCTCCGGCTTTTCGGCGGCGAGCAGATCCGCGTTCCGGACGCGCGCCGCGTTTACATTCTCGGCAATGTCCGTCGTCCTTGCTCGATGCCCGTAAAGGACCCGGCGGAATCGACGCTGCTGCGACTGCTCACCCAGGCCGAAGGCCTCGCGCCGTTCGCCAGCCAGCGCGCTTACATCTATCGGCGGGGCAACGGCGATGCGCCGCGCGCGGAAATGGCCATCGAGTTGAAAAAGATCATGAACGGACAGTCGCCCGATGTGCGCCTCGAGCCCCTCGACATCGTTTATATTCCCGACGCGAAAGGACGGCGGATTACGTCCCATGTACTCGACCAGATCACTGGCTTCGGCATGTCTACCTTCTCCGGATTCCTCGTCTTCAGATGAGAACCGGATCCGATCGAACAGGAGAATGGCAATGAGCGCTCCCGCGCCGATTACAAGAGGGGCAACGATCTCGGGCCTCGGTCCGTTTGTCGCCTACCCCGTTCAAGCGCGCCCGGCAGAGTCTTCGAAGCCCGTCCCCACGCTGCTCGATTATTTGATGGCGTTGTGGCGTGGCAAGTGGATCATCGCCGGCTTCGTCTTCCTCAGCGTGGCTACGGCTTATTACATTTCGAAGAAGGCGACCCGGATTTACGAAGCCAGCGCCGTCATCGACATCGATCGCACACAGCCGATGGGAATCATGGGCGCTGACGCCGCGGTAACCTTCGCGCCTGACATGGACCAGGTGATCGCAACACAGATCCGGCTAATTCAATCTGACGCAGTGCTCCGGCCGGTTGTCGACAAGTTTGACCTCATCTCGTATGAGAACGGCGGCAAAGCGGCCCCGAATGGGCCTATTCGGCTGAGGAATCTCAAAATCAGCCGGCCTCCGAACACCTATCTTCTTCAGGTCGGCTACCGGCATAAGTATCCGGAAGTCGCGGCTGAGGTGGCCAACGCGATCTCCTTATCCTACGTCGAACAACTCAAGAAGCTGCGCCAGGGCGCGTGGTCGAATGTCTCGGCCATGACCCAGCGCCAATTGCAGGGCCTGAAGGATCAGATGGAGCGTTCAGCCGGCGAACTGGCGCGTCTGCAACAGCAGCTCGGCATGGTCGACCCGGAAGACAAGACGAACGTGCTCTCATCGCGGCTGCTGCAGCTCAACGCCGATTACGCCCGCGCGCAATCCGAACTGGCTGCCAAGGAAGCTGCCTTTGAAAACGTCCGGGGGGGCATCCCCGAAGCCGCCGAAGCATCCACGAAGGGCGATGTCCTTACGAAGCTGCTCGAGCGCAAGAACGAGGCGTTGCAAAAATTCTCGGACCTGAAGGCGATGTACGGCGAGAATCACCCCGAGTATCGTCGTGTCCAGAGCCAGGTGAAGGAAATCGAGGATCAGCTGCAGGCCGCTTACCGCAAGAGTGTCAAGCGTGCGGAGGCCGATCTGTGGGAAGCGCGCCTGCGCGAGTCCAAGGTCCAAAACGCCTATATGCAGGCCAAGACTGAAGCCGATCGCCTGGCCGCCCACACTTTGCAATACCGCATGTTGAAGCAGAAGGCGGACGCCGATCGGCTGATTCACGATGAGCTGGCTCGTAAGGTCAGTGAGGCCCAGATCAATACCGAGTTGAAAAACAGCGGCGTGCGCATCGCGGATGCGGCTCGCGCCGACGCCCGTCCAGTGAGCCCGAATACTCCGATGAATTGCGCGATCGCGTTCGTTGGCTCGTTCATCTTGGCCGGCGGCCTGGTCATTACCCGGGATTCCGGCAAGCCGACGCTCCGCTCCATCGAAGATGTACGCACCACCATCCCATGCGACGTGGTCAGCCTCCTTCCAACGGTTCCGGCGTGGCGTCGCAGCCGCGGCCTGAGCGCTCAGGTAGCCAGCGCGAAGATGCTGGCGTCGGGTCATGATGAAGGGCACGCCGCGTCGCGTTATCGCGAAGCCATGCGGATGCTGCGAGGCCGTCTCACAGGTCTCGGGCGTCTTCAGTCGACGCGCGTCGTGGCCGTCGTCAGCCCCGGTTCGGGCGATGGCCGTTCCACAACGGCGGCAAACCTTGCCGTAGCCTGCGCGAACCTCGGCCGCCGGACGTTGCTCATCGACGCCGATATTCGCCGTCCCACGCTGCACACGCTTTATTCTTCAACCGCTCCCTCGGCAGGTTTGTGCGAAGTCCTCTCCGGCGAGAAGGCCTGGAAAGAGACCGTCATTCGGCCCGCCAGTCAGCCGAATCTGCACCTGCTGCCCGCGGGCGGTCCGAACCATACCGCCTCAGAGCTGCTGACCGATCGCCTGACTACGCTGCTCGAAGACGTGCTGCCGGTTTATGATTTCGTCGTCATCGATTCGCCGCCGTTCCTGCGCTACTCCGAAGCCGTCGATATCGTACGCGCCGCGGACGCCGCTGTCGTCGTGGCGCGCGCCAACTACACGGATCCGAAGAAGTTGTCGCTCCTCGAGCAGTATATGGACCGCCTGGGCGTCAACATTGCAGCCGTCGCTTTGAACGAAGCGACCATCGAATAGCATCCAGTCACATGAAATGACGCCCGCGCGGGCGGCGTCACATCATGGGAGCCCATAATGCGGCGAGTGTGCCTGGTAGTAATCGCAGCGTGTGCGTTGCAGGCCGGCTGTACCCGAGCCGACGAAGAGCGCGCCAAGCAAAAAGCTCGCGAGGTGAAAGAGGACTTGAAACGCGACCTCAAGAAGGCGGACGAGAAGCTCGATAAAGGCCTCGAAAAAGCCCGGAAAGAACTCCGCGAGGCCGTCGGACAAAAGCCCTAAGCCGGTTTGAACCGGTCATCGATCTCTACCTGATATCCGCTCGCCAGCCGGTTCGTCGCATTCGCCATCGCCACCACCGCCATCAATTCGGCGAATATCGAATCCGTCATACCCGCCTTGCGTGCGGCTGCGGTGTGCGAGGCGATGCAGTACGGACACTGGTTACTTGCGCTCACCGCCACATACAGCATTTCCTTCGTCAAGGCGTCAAGCGCGCCTGGCGCCATCACCTGCTTGACGTTCTCCCAGGTGCGCCGCAGCAGGACCGGGTCGTGAGCCAGAGCCTTCCAGAAGTTGTTGATGTAGTCCGTCTGGCGAGTCGCCATGATGTCGTCGTAGACGGCTCGAACTTCGGCGCTCGCCTCCCCGTATTCGACCGATCCGCACACGGGCATCGCTATTGGCCGCTGACCAGCGTTGCGTTCATGCTGATTTCCGCCTTCAGCAGCTTTGAGATCGGACAGCCGGCCTTCGCGTTGTTCGCGGCCTTCATGAAGATCTCCTGGCTCGCCTCCGGAATACTGGCGGTGACATCCAAGTGGCTCTTCGTTACCGACCATCCTCCGTCGGTCTTTTCCAGCGTCACCGTTGCGTCGGCCGTGATCTCATCAGCCGTCAGGCCCGCCTCCGCTAACTGAGCCGAGAGCGCCATCGCAAAGCAGCCCGCGTGCGCCGCAGCGATCAATTCTTCGGGATTCGTTCCCTTTCCGTTCTCGAAGCGTGCGCCAAAGGAGTACTGCGTGTTGGCCAAAACCCCGCTGCTGGTGGATATCCGTCCGTGTCCGGATTTCAGGTCGCCATTCCAGGTGGCCGATGCTTTGCGTTGCATGAATTCGTCTCCCTCTTGTGTATTCTAGTGCTGTGCAAGTGGGCGTCGCTTCCGACCATGCGGGTTTCGCTCTCAAAGGCGTGCTGACGGCGCACATCCAGGCTCTCGGTCACGAGGTGACCGATGCCGGAACCGATAGCGCCGATCCGGTTGACTATCCCGATTTCGCCGAGGCCCTCGGCCGCCTCGTCCTCACCGGCAAAGTCGAGCGCGGCGTCCTGATTTGCGGGAGCGGCGTCGGCGCAAGCGTTGCCGCCAACAAGCTGATTGGAATCCGCGCTGCCGTTTGTCACGACGGATACTCCGCCCGCCAGGGCGTGGAGCACGACGATATGAACATTCTCGTCCTGGGTTCGCGCGTGGTCGGCACGGAACTCGCCCGCGAGCTGGTGACGCGCTTCCTCGAAGCTACCTTCTCAGGCGAGGAGCGTCACATGCGTCGGCTGAACAAAATCAAGATTCTAGAGGAACACCGCCGCATCTGAGCGAAAGATTTTTCCCCGTAATAGCGTCTTTCAGTCAGGATGCGCACCTGGGATCTACTGAAAGAGAGTTACAACGAGTGGGATCGCCACAATGCTCCTGAGCTTGGCGCGGCCCTCTCTTATTACACCGTCTTGTCGCTCGCACCGCTACTGGTGGTAGTGACCGCCGTGATCGGGCTGGCTTTCGGCCAGGAAGCCGCTCGCGGGCAAGTGTTGAACCAAATCTCGGATTTGGTTGGAACCGACGGCGCACAGGTCGTGCAAACAGTTGTTGCTAATGCCAACAAGCCCAAAACCGGGATCCTCGCCACCGTACTCGGTCTGATTACCCTGTTTCTCGGAGCATCGGGGGTATTTACCGAGCTGCGCAGCTCGCTCGATCGCATCTGGGAAGCGAAACGCCCGGCAGGCGGTGGCGTGATGGCCATGATCAAGGAACGCTTCTTCTCCTTTGGCATGGTGCTGGCCGTCGGGTTCCTGCTCTTGGTCTCGCTCGTGATCACCGCCGGAATCGCGGCGGCCGGAACATACGTTGGACATCTACTTCCGATACCTGCGTTCGTTCTGCAGATTCTCAATATGCTGGTTTCTTTCGCATTCATTACAGTGTTGTTTGCGCTGATCTACCGCTATGTGCCCGATGAGCGCGTAGACTGGCGCGATGTCTGGACGGGCGCGGCGATCACCTCTATCCTTTTCGGAATCGGCAAATACGCGATTGGGCTCTACCTGGGCAAGGCCGGCATCGGATCTACCTACGGCGCCGCCGGATCCCTCGTTGTACTGCTCGTGTGGATCTACTATTCAGCTCAGATTTTCTTCTTCGGCGCCGAATTTACGCACGTCTATTCGATGCGGCACGGCTCCCATAAACACGAGCACGAACCGCAAGAAGGCGAGTCCCAGGTGGTGACCGTTCCCACGCCAATTCCCGGTCCCGAGGACCGCCATCCCGCGTTTCATTAGTTGAATCCAGACGGTCGTTTCTGTCAGACTGGCCAAAATGCTATCCAGACGCCAGTTTGTCGGAACCGCGGCGGCCGCCGGCCTGTCGCTGAAGCTCAGCGCCAACCCGCTCGGCATGCCAATCGGATGCCAGACCTATCCCGTGCGCGAAGCGCTCGGTAAGGATTTTGACGGCACGCTGAAACAGCTGTCAGGCATCGGCTACAAGATGATCGAGATGTGCTCGCCGCCCGGATACGAACGGTCGGGCTACGGCTCTCTAATCGGCATGAAGGCTTCTGAAATGCGCAAGCGCATCCACGATGCCGGGCTCGGTTGCGAGAGCTGCCACTACAATATGCGCGAGTTCAAAGACAGTGTCGACGAGCGCATTGCCTTTGCCAAGGAACTCGGTCTGAAGCAGATGGTGTTGGCATCGTTCGGCGTGCGAGCGGATGCCGGTATGGCCGATTGGGTCCGCGCCGCCGGCGACCTGAACAAAGCCTCCGAAAAAATACAGAAGGCCGGCATGCAGGCCGCCTTCCATAATCACGATGGGGAATTCAAAGAAATCGACGGCGTGCTCATCTATGACAAGCTCATGAGCGAGCTCGACCCGAAGCTCGTGAAGATGCAATTCCAGGTTTCGGTCATTCACCTTGGATTTGAAGCCGCAACCTACATGACCAAATATCCGGGCCGATTCCAATCCCTGCACCTGCAGGATTGGTCGAAGACCGATAACAAGCAGGTCGCCGTTGGGCAAGGCATCGTCGACTGGAAGAAGCTGTTCGCCGCGGCCAAAAAAGGCGGCGTGAAGAACTATTTCGTCGAGCTGAATATGGATATGCTCAAACCCAGCCACGACTTCCTGCAAAAATTGTCGTAGCGCATTCGATCTGATTCCGCCATCCAGGAAAGGAAGGCGCCGATGGAACGCTTAGCCGATCAGTGGCCTGCCCTGCCGCTCGAGGCCTGGAAGGACACCTGTTCCACCCTCCACATGTGGACGCAGGTCGTGGGGAAAATCCGGCTCGCGTTGACACCGCTCGTCAACCACTTTTGGAATGTCCCGCTGTATGTTACAGCGCGGGGCTTGACCACGTCGCCCATCCCTTATCGCGACCGCCCATTCGAATTGTGGTTCGATTTTATCGATCACCAGCTCATCCTGCAGCAGTGTGATGGCTCGCGCCAGACACTCCCGCTCATTCCGCGGTCCGTGGCCGATTTCTACCGCGAAGTCATGCGTATGATGCAGTCGGCCGGAGTCGAAGTGAAGTTCTGGCGCATGCCCGTCGAGATCCCCGATCCGATCCCCTTCGACGAGGATCACGTGCACAAGTCGTACGATCCCGCAGCCGCCCGGACGTTCTGGAGGATCTTGTTAACCGTTCAGGGCGTACTCGAACAGTTTCGGTCGGAGTTTATCGGTAAAACCAGCCCCATCCACTTTTTCTGGGGCAGCTTCGACCTGGCCGTGACGCGGTTTTCCGGACGCCCGGCGCCCGCGCGGCCCGGAGCGGACCCTATCACCCGCGAGGCCTATTCGCATGAAGTGAGCAGCGTCGGGTTCTGGCCCGGCAGCGGCAATATCAACGGCCCGGCGTTCTACTCCTACAGCGCTCCCGAACCGGCAGGGTTTAAGGAAGCATCCGTGCTGCCCGCCGCCGCCCGGTACGACACCCAACTCAACGAGTTTATTTTGATGTACGACGACGTCCGCAGCGCGGCGTCTCCACGAGATGCCCTGCTCGATTTCTGCCGGACCACTTATGAAGCGGCGGCCACGCTCGGTCGCTGGGATCGGAATTCGCTCGAGCGCGAGCGCCGATAGAACAGCACGAATGCACAGGCGTGAAGGCCCAGCGCGAATGCGCCCGTGCCGACCAGGAGCGCTGAGTTGGGTTCAGCTACGTCGGAGAGATCGATTTCGTTGAGCGTGAAGTCCGAGCAGGCGGTGGTCACTTTCGCCGAGGAAATCGCAGGGTCGCAATCGCTGGTGTTGATGAGCGGCCGTACCTGCAGACTCGACACGAATACTCCGCCGAACGGCGTCGTAATCCGCCACGCTCCCCCGCTTCCATTTTGCGCGGCTTGTATCGATGACCAGCTGCCGCTCCCGGTCAAGGAAGCGGTCGTAGGCCCCGTCGCAACGAAAGTGATCGTTGAGCCGTCAGTCGTCTGGATCACTACGCCTTCATCCACCGCGTCGATCGTGCTGCCGAACGTTCCCGCCGGGTATAGGTAGCCGATCACCAACCCCGTGATCACGCGCGGTTCCGCCAGGATGATCGTCATCATCTCGTGGGGATCGATTTCATCGCCGACCGGATCGCCGCTAATGCCCAAGCCCGGCATGCACCCGGGGCATTTCGAAGCATAGGTGAAGGTTCCGCCGCTGGCCTGAAAGGTGATGCCATCGACGGTGTACGAAGTCTGGCCGACAGACGTCACATCGGGAACGATCGTGGCGGCGCGACACCGGGAGGCGAACGCAAGTCCGATAGCGGAAGCGATAAGAATCGCAGAGAAAGATCGAAACGCAAACGACGGCATGTGTAAATCTGGGGGACGCGCGCGTCTCCCCAGACGACGCATGGTCCACTTACAGTCTAGTCTACTGGCTCGCAGCTACGAGCGTACGAAGATCCAACTCGGATGGGGCCCTGGCGGGCGTCAACGGCAGCGAAAGCGTCACGTCGATGTTCTTGCAGGTCGTGTCGGTGCAGGCTTGACCGCGGATCTGCACTCGAGCGGCGCCGGCCTCGGAGTTTCGCACGCGCGCCGCAAAAACGGCTTCGCGCTCGTAGCCCCAGGTGTACCAGCGGATGTCCGGCTTCGAGAAATCTTTAGGGATGGTCTGGTACCAGGCGCCGTCCCGCTCGAGAGGCTTGCCGAGCGTGATGGTGGTCGGCTGCTCGATTCCGAGGGACGCCTTGCCGGCCAGCTTTTCGGCTGCCCGGCGCTCATTGTCGATCGCGAACGTGTGCCAGCCCGGCTGTATCTTGGCTTGGATGACGACGAGATCACCGTCCATGCGGGCACGATAGGTGACGCACGGCTTCATCTCGTGCAAAACGTCGACGGGGGCGCTCCAATCACCGGCATACGCGGCGCTGAAAAGCAAGAAAACGGCAATTCTCATTTGCGGAACCACATCCGATGGGTCTTTACGGGCATCTTAATGCGCTTTCCGTCCCGGATCACGTCCACCGTGACCGTCTCTCCGGCAGTTTTGTACAGCTTGATGTACAGTTCGGGCGTATTCGCCAGCTGGTCGCGCTCCACCCCGTCGACGGCGTAGACAATATCGCCCAGCTTCAGCTGGTGAACCCTCAGCGTCTCGGCAAATCCGCCGATCCGGGTCACCTCTGCGGCGAAGCCGTCCGGCGGCAGGTCGAACTTCTTCTTCTCGGGTCCGGTCAGCGGCCGCGAGTCAAACTCGGCCCGCGGGTCGACGCTGAGTTGCCGAAACCGTAGGTCGGTCAACCACCAACGGTCGGGCAGAGCAACCGATAACGCGACCGGCTGCCCGTCACGCTCGACCGAGATTGCCACTCGCTTCGCGTCGCGCGGCGTTTTATCGTACTGATACTGCAGGTCGCCGAACGTCCAAACAGCCGTTCCGTTGACGGAGGCAATCCGATCACCCGCCTTCATTCCAGCCTCTTGAACCGCTCCTCGCGCTTCCTTCACCACCAGGCCTTTTGGAACCTCCAGATCGATCCCGATGTTGCGAATGTCGGGCCAGCGGTACATGTCCGTCAGCTTGTTCAGCCCGACGGTCTCCTCTTTATGAACCAGCTGAAAGTCGCCGATCAGATGACATTCGACGCACTGGCGGCGGGCGAACGTCCGCTCCACCAGCGGCGGAATTTCGCGCGGGAATCGCGGTTTCGGCGGCGGCGGCTTCGGGAGCCTGCCTTCCTGATGCTCGCGGTGGAGTTCCAGCCCTTTGGCCAGGGCCAGCTCAATGCTGTTCAGGTCGAGATACGACGTGGGGCTTCGCTCATCCCGGCCGCCATAACGGAGATAGATCTGTTCGTCGGCGTTCATTGCGAAGTAGTAGAGCGTGTTATTCCAGTCGCGCTCAAACAGCGCGACGTCCACATCGTCCATGCGCGTGACGCGGACCCGGACGTACTGGCTCAACAGCTTACCGCGGGAAGAAGTTGTCGGTGACAGCACAACCTGTGCGTCAAAAACGCGGCCCTCCAGTCAAGGCTCGCATCGATATTCGAGGAAAATCGGCTTGCCGGTCTTGCGGGCCTCGCGCAGCGCTTCCTGGTAATCGCTGAGCCACTCCAGAGTGTCCTCGTCGGCAGGGGAGGGCAACGCCAGAAGAGACAAAACCAGCCCTGCGGGGGCCGCTAACCTCGAGAATCGCATTCATTTTAGATTACCTGAAACGCGAATGAGCCAAATCGCACTCCCCTTGCGCGTATCCTGGTGCACAGGAACCGGCTGGCCTGAGGGGTATGGCCGAGGAGAGGGGACCATATGAATAAACACGTGATTACGTTCGGTGTGTTGGCGGCGATCACAGCGTCGGCCGACTCCCGGGTGGTTACCAAGTACACTTCGGACGGGAAAAGCAGTGAAAGCGCAGTACTTACCAAAGGTACGGCGCAGCGCTACGAGTACGGAAAAGAGACTGCCGTCATCCAGCGCTGCGACCGCAACGAGACGCTTCAACTGAACCTGAAGAACCAGACGTATACGCGTATTGCAGCCCCCGAGGGCCAAGCTGCGGCCGCCAATCCGGGCATCCCCGAGAAAAAAGGCGGAGTTGTCACCGTTAAGTACAACGTGACCGACACCGGCGAGCGGAAGACGATGTTCGGTAAGCCGGCTCGCCACATCAAGTCGGTCATGACGCGCGAGCCAGGCGTAGGAGCCTGTGACCAGACGAAACAGCGCGTCGAGATCGATGGCTGGTACGTGGACATGCCCCAGGCAGCCTCGTGTCCGCTGCACAACAGTCCAGTGGCCGCAGCAAAGGGCGCAGCGTGCTCCGACGAGATCAAGTACGAGAACACCGGAAACGCTGACGCTGGATTCCCGGTGTCTTACACCATGACCACTTACGGCGCGGACAACAAGCCCGTCACCATGAGCATGGTCGTGACAGAACTCGACACGAAGGATCTGGATGCCGCTCTGTTCGACGTACCTGCTGGATTCAAAGAGTTGTCGATGACCGTCGTCGCTTCCCAGGCGACCGGGCCCAAGGCGAGCGGCGCCGTGCGAGTGGGCGTTGCGCCCCTGCGGAACCGCGCGCAGTATGGCGGAAACCTGAATGCCCTGGACGGACGGGTACTCAGCTCGTTGCAGCAGAGCAAAATGGACGCCGTGCTCCTGACCGATGGTCCCGGCGACACGCTGCAAAAGAGCGCAAAGCAGCTGCAGTGCGATTACATCCTCTATGCGGACCTGAGCGAAGTCGGCCATGCTCCTGAAGCGCAGGGCAGCGGAAAGAGCAGTCGCTTCGGAGGAATCATGCGTGGCGTGAAATCACTCTCCGGCGCGCAGGAGGGCTCGTCCGCGAAGCTCGATTACCGGCTGGAGCCCGTAGCCGGCGGGCAGCCGGTGGTAGCCGCATCGGCGGCAGGCAAAACCGGAGGCTTCACGTTCCGGAATGCGGTGACGCTGGCGACCACGGTGGGCACCATCGCGCTGCAGGCCCAGATGTTCGGACCGATGGCGATGATGAATCCGAAGATGATGAACGGAATGATGGGCATGAACGCGATGGGCGGCGGCGCCAGGATGGGCCTCGACCCGAGCATGATGATGATGACCCACATACTGCAGACGACGAGTTCCGCGTCCTCGGGACTCGGCGGCGAGCCGAAAGGCGCGCAGGAGAATGCGATCGCCGCGGCCATTCAGGATATGGCCAAGGGCTTGGCCGCTCAGGTCCCGGCCACTCGCGCAGCCCAGTAAGCTAGGCCTGCTCGTCTCCAACGACCATATGCTGGAGCGATTGAATTAACCCTCTCAGCGTCGCCGCCTGGCCATGCAGTTCCTCGCTGGCGGCGGCGCTTTCTTCTGCGCTGGACGCAGTCTTCTGCGTCACGTTCTCCATCTGCCTCATCCCGTCAGCGATCTGTTCCATTCCCTCCAGTTGCTTCTGCCCCCCGCCCCGCACCGTATCGATGATGACCTTCACCTTATTGGCGATCTCCACATTCGCCGTCATCGCCTTCCTGACGTCGTCCAGCCGATTGCGTCCTTCGGCCGCCTTGGCAATCGATTCGTCGATCAGTCCAGCCGTGTCTTTGGCGGCCTGAGCGCTGCGATGCGCCAGGCTCCGGACTTCATCGGCCACTACGGCAAAGCCCATGCCGGCCTCACCGGCTCGCGCAGCCTCTACGGCGGCATTCAAAGCCAGAATGTTGGTCTGGAACGCGATCTCGTCAATGACCCGGATGATCTTCGACACTTTCTCGCTCGACGCGCTGATCTCCGACATCGAACAGGTCATCGACTCCACGGCGTTGTTTACGGCGCCGACGACGCCGCCCGCCTCCGCCATGAGTTCGGCCGCCGAAGACGCATCCGACGCGTTGGCGCGGACCATGGATCCCACCTCCTCTCTCGATGCCGCCGACTCCTCGAGCGTAGCGGCCTGCTCGGTCGCGCATTGGGCAAGCGACTGGCTGGCGCTTGCCATTTGACCGGCGGCGGTCGCGACTTGTTCGGCGGCCGATAGCATGTCGCTGGAAAAACTGGCGATTCTGCGCGTCGTCTGGCGAACAACAACGATGACTGCGACTCCGACGAGAACCGCGATCACTGCGAAAATCCACGCCATCACTCGCGCCCCCCGAACACCGGCGTCGGCGGCTTTGTCCGTGTCGTCGAGACTGCGCCGCTGGAACTCCACCATATCGGAGATCGCGCGGCGCATCTCCGTTTCGATCTGCGAGAGCCGCGATTCCTGAAACTGCTGCGCTTCGGCGATCTCTTTGTCACACAGAACCGCGAATTGCGAAAAAGCGGTTTTCCATTGCGCGTAGTGCCGCCCGATGGCGCTCACCAATTCGCGCTCACGGTCCGTGTCGGCGAGCTTCTCCATGCGCTGCTGCGCCTCGTCCTGTTTTCGAATGTTCGCTTCCGATCTTTGCCGCACCTTAGCGACGTCAGACTCATCTTGAAACGTGCGCGCCACGAGCAAATTGTGCGCGTCCTGCGCCATTTCAACGACGTTTGTCTGAAGTTGGCCGGCTACATCCAGGGAACGGGCATCGGCGGCCGTCTGATCCTGAGCCTCGCCGAGCGAGCTGAGGCGATTCACGGTATAAACCGAAAGCACTGCGATCATGCTGACCGATACGACACTGCCGCCGATCAGCTTTTTTCCGATTGTCATTTGTAAAGACCCCTGCGAAGCGCACGGAACGGTTGCCGGAGCGCGAATCCGAACCCCATGAACCAGCTGGTCTCGGCTCCGGCGACGGACCGTCCAACTTTCACATCCATCTGCGCATCAGCGCCGAGAGGTTGGACGAGTCCGGTGTCGATTAGCCACACACCCGACTGCGCCACAACTTCCCAGAAACCCGAAATACGACGGCTAATCTCGCGTGAGAACGAGACGCTCGCTCCGCGCTGCCACTGCCGTTTGCTGTCCATCGTTGCCGAGGACACGACAAAATTTGCGTTGACGCCAAATTGCGCGGGCAGAGACTTTCCGGCGGCGGCGACAATCGACGCGTCGACCGCAGAACTGGAAAACCCCGCCTGGCCCCAAGGCATTGAGACGGCTGGCAGGAAGGCAATCGCTGGCCGCCAGGACTTCTCTTCAAAAACTTTGATCTTCGCGCCGAAGGACGGATCCGACCATCCTGCAGCGCCGCCCGTTTCGCGGGTGTACGAACTAGCGCCCACGCGAATCTCCACGCGCTTATGAATGCCAAATCGAAACAGCGACTCCGGCAGCGTCATGCGGCCGATCTTGGCGCGCGCGTATGTAAATCCACTTTCGATTTGGAAAAATCCGGAGCTTACGACATTCGCCGAATCCGTCTCGTCCGGACGATCCGCGGAGAGAGGAGGGTTTTGGGCCACCGCCGCCGCGATGGTTACTATTGCGATTCCGCACAAATGGTGCACGCTTTCCTCATCGGAAGGAAAGCTCCCGACATGAGGAATCGCTCGCGTAGCGCGGGTCACCGACCTGCGCGGCCCCGGAAATGGAGTGAGATCGCGTGATTCCGCGCCCTGTGCATTTACGGCTGCTGGTACACTTGAATGAACGGGGGCGAGCGATTGCATGCGCGTTTCAACGGCATCGTTCCTTCCTGGCCGGGCTCTTCGTCTAACTAAAGGTCCTATGAAAACTCCAACCCTGCTCCTGTTTTCGACCGTCGCCATGTTTGCTGCTTCGAGTCTCTATGAATTTACGCCGAAGGCGATCGACGGCCAGCCGTCACCGCTCTCGGCCTACAAAGGCAAGGTGCTGTTCATCGTCAACGTCGCCAGCAATTGCGGCTTCACCCCGCAATACAAGGCGCTGGAGGCGATGTACGAGAAATATAAGGACCAAGGCTTGGTCGTCATCGGTTTTCCCGCCAACAATTTCATGGGCCAGGAGCCGGGTACGAACGAGGAGATCAAAACGTTCTGTGAACGCAAGTACAATGTCACCTTCCCGCTCATGAGCAAGATCTCCGTCAAAGGCGAAGACAAAGCGCCCGTCTATGACTATCTGACGAACGCCAAAGGCGGCGACATCAAATGGAACTTCACGAAGTTTTTGATCGGCCGCGATGGCAAAGTGCTGGCGCGGTTTGAGCCTGCCGTGAAGCCCGAGTCGCCGGAAGTGGCCGCAGCCGTCGAACAAGCGCTCAAGCAGTAATGGCCGGATCTCACAAATTGTAAGGCGTTATCGCGCGCTCGAAGAACGCCGCCGCCTCACAGGCGTACTGGACAATGTACTGAAAAGGTCTCGCGCGTTGCTGCCCGCGCGCCGACCTGACGCCCAGTTCGCTCTTTCCTTACACCGACTTGGTGATCATGCGCCGATTCTCTCTGCCGCGCCGGTGGCGGCCGGGAACGAGAGGCCTGACGGTTCGCCTCGCTACAATGAAAAGAGCTTTCCGAAATGGACGATCATAAGATCCGACAGGAGGCGCTCCTCGAAGCCCTCGAAAACCGAATTCTCGTCCTCGATGGCGCGATGGGCACCATGGTGCAGCAGCGTCAGTTGACCGCCGACGATTTCGGCGGAGCGGCGCTCGAAGGCTGCAACGAGAACCTGGTGCTGTCCCGGCCGGATGTCATTCTGGACATCCACCGGGCGTACTTCGAGGCCGGCGCCGACATGGTGGAGACGGACTCGTTCCAGTCCTCCAAAATCGTCCTCAGCGAATACGGACTGGAAAACCGAACGCGCGAGATCAATATCGCAGCCGCGCGTCTGGCCCGGCAGGCCGCGGCCGAATACTCCGGCGGGCGGATGCGCTTTGTGGCGGGTTCCATGGGACCCACCACGAAGATGATCTCGGTTACTGGCGGCGTTACCTTTGACGAGCTTATCGAGAACTTTTACGAACAGGCCGCCGGCCTGGTCGAGGGCGGCGTGGATGTTCTGCTCGTCGAGACGTGTCCCGACACGCGCAACATCAAGGCGGCCCTGCTTGCGATTGGACGACTTCGACGCGAGCTGGGCATCAGTATTCCGACGATGGTGTCGGGCACCATCGAGTCCATGGGCACGATGCTCGCCGGACAAACGGCTGACGCGATGTACGTCTCTGTGGAGCACGCCGACCTGTTATCGATCGGGCTGAACTGTGCGACCGGTCCGGAGTTCATGACCGACCACATTCGGACGCTGAACGAAATCGCCTCGACGCGCATCTCGTGCTATCCGAACGCGGGCCTTCCGAATGAGGACGGCAAGTATCTCGAAACGCCCGAGTCCCTCGCCGCCCAACTCGAAAAGTTCGCCGATCACGGCTGGCTGAACATCGTCGGCGGATGCTGCGGCACCACGCCCGCCCACATCAAAGCGCTCGCGCAAATGGTCGAATCCAAGCCGCCGCGCTCCCGGCGCTCCCCTACCCCGAAAACCTATTTCTCCGGCATCGAACTCGTGGAAGCGGAAGAATCCAATCGCCCCCTCATCGTCGGCGAACGCACTAACGTCATCGGCTCGCGTCTGTTCAAGAACATGGTGGCTGAAGAGAAGTGGGAGGAGGCCACCGAGATCGCTCGCTGGCAAATCCGCAACGGAGCCCACATCGTCGACGTCTGCCTCCAGTCGAGCGACCGCGACGAGATGAACGACATCCCGCCGTTCTACGAAAAGCTGATCCGCAAGATCAAGGCGCCGATCATGATCGACACCACGGATCCTGCCGGCGTCGAGTTGGCGCTCACCTATTGCCAGGGCAAGAGCATCATCAATTCCATCAATCTCGAGGACGGCGAAGAGAAGTTCGAGAAGATGTGCCCCATCGCCAAGGCGTACGGCGCCGCGCTGGTGGTCGGAACTATTGATGAGGACAAGCTGCAGGCGCAGGCCTTCACGCGCGAACGCAAGCTCGAAGTCGCGCGGCGGTCCGTCGACCTCCTGACGAGCAAATACCGCATTCCGGCGACAGACATTATCATCGACCCGCTTGTATTTCCGTGCGCCACTGGCGACGAGAACTACATCGGCGGCGCGGTGGAAACCATCGAAGCCATCCGGCTCATCAAAGAACATCTTCCGCTCGTGAAGACGATTCTCGGCGTCTCCAATATCTCGTTCGGACTGCCGGCTTCCGCGCGCGAAGTCGTCAACTCGGTCTTCCTGTACTACGCGACCAAGGCGGGACTCGATCTGGCCATCGTCAATGCCGAGAAACTCGAGCGCTTCGCCTCGATCCCTGAAGAAGAACGCCGCCTGGCTGAGCACCTGCTGTTCAACACGCCGCCTCCGGACATGCACGCTCCCGAGGACTGGCGCGCGCAATCGCCCGAGCAAAAGGCTGCCATTAACCAGCTCAACATCGCCGCCATCGCCGAGCATTTCCGCAAGGCTGGCAAGAAGGAAAAGAAGAAGGCCGCCGACCTCCCGCTCGACCAGCGCCTGGCCAACTACATCATCGAGGGCACGAAAGACGGTCTCATCCCCGACCTCGACGTCAAACGCGCCGAGGGCGCCTCGCCGCTCGACATTATCAACGGGCCGCTCATGGCCGGTATGTCCGAGGTCGGCCGCCTGTTCAACAACAACGAGCTGATTGTCGCCGAGGTACTTCAGTCGGCCGAAGCGATGAAGGCCGCGGTCAACCACCTGGAGCAGTTCATGGAGAAGTCCGAAACCTCGGCTCGCGGCAAGGTGCTGCTGGCGACGGTGAAGGGCGACGTCCACGACATTGGGAAGAATCTGGTCGAAATCATCCTGGGCAACAACGGCTACCAGGTCATCAACCTCGGCATCAAAGTGCCCCCCGAGCAGTTGATCCAGGCCTATGAGAAGCACAAGCCGGATGCCATCGGCCTCTCCGGCCTGCTGGTGAAGAGCGCGCACCAGATGGTGACCACCGCCACCGATTTTCACGATCATGGGTTGCGAGTCCCGCTGCTTGTCGGCGGAGCCGCGCTCTCCGAAAAATTCACGAAGCTCAAGATTGCGCCGGCCTACCGGTTCGCGACCTTCTATGCCAAGGACGCCATGACGGGCCTGCGGATCATGAATGAGATCATGGACCCGGCGACTCGCGACTCCGCCCTGAGCGCTGCCATACAGACCGAGGCAGGCCCGGGCTTCGAAGGGCCCGAGCGCGGCGCCGTTCCTGCATCCGAGGCGCGCAGTCCCAAGGTCCGCGTCGATATACCGATTCCGGCAGCCCCGTATCTCGATCGCCGTGTGCGAAGCGTGCCGCAACTCGCGGAACTTTGGACCTACATCAATCCATACATGCTGTACGGGCGGCATCTGGGATTCAAAGGCAATTTCGAGAAGCTGTTGGCGGAGCGCGACCCCAAGGCGCTCGAATTGTTCCACAACGTCGAAGAAGTGAAACGCTGGGCGGCGGAGTTCATGAAGGTTCGCGTCGTTTGGCAATTCTTCGAGGCCCAACGCGACGGAAACGCGATTCACCTGTTCGCTCCCGGCGGCGATTCGCCGATTCAGACTTGGCGATTCGGACGTCAGGCCAAGGACGATGGCCTCTGCCTGAGCGATTACATCCTCGACGCCGACGATGGCCGGCGCGACCACATTGCGCTCTTCGTGTGCACAGCCGGCGAGGGCATTCGCCAGAAAGCCGATGAAGCGAAAGCCGCCGGCGAGTTCCTGAAGGCGCATGCGCTCCAGGCCCTCGCCATCGAAACGGCAGAGGGCTGCGCCGAGTGGCTGCATCGGCGAATTCGCGAGGACTGGGGCTTCCCGGACCCGCCCACCATGACCATGCAGGAGCGCTTCACCTCCCGCTATCGCGGCAAGCGTTACAGCTTCGGCTATCCGGCCTGCCCGAACCTCGAAGATCAGCGAGGCCTCTGGAATCTGCTGCGACCCGAGGAGATCGGGGTCGAGCTCACCGAAGGCTTCATGATGGACCCGGAAGCCAGCGTCAGCGCGCTAGTCTTCCATCACCCCGACTGCGCCTACTTCACTGCCAACGTAGCCGAAGAAGTAACCGCATAACCCTATGTGGGGCAGGCTGGCAGCCTGCGCGCCGATTGGAATCGGCTCCCCGGACTCAAGCAGCCCGAAAACCCCAAGGAAAAGTGGGGTACGCCCCCGGCCCGCAGCGGACTCTTAGTCCGCCCGCGCGACGTCCGCGCGCACCCCCCAACGAAACTCACACCATCGCGACCATTTCGAACGCCTGCGGATCATCCGTCAACACCGCCCGATCCACCTCGATCGTCTTCGTCTTCCCGTGATACAACACCTTCAGCAGCTCCGCCACAAACATGCAAGCCTGCGCCGGCGCATCGAACTGATATTCCCCGAAATTCGGATCGAACCAGGTGAAACTCCGCGGATCGGGAGTATAAAACAACCCGATCGCATGCGCCGACCCGCCGAACTGAAGCGAGATGTACCCGCCGCAAGTCCCCTTCACCGAGATCGCGGCCATCGCCTCCAGCATCGCCGCGTTGATCTCGTTTTCGAAAATCTTTTCCGGGCTCAGCGCCGACGCTTTCTTGCTTTTCGAGAGCTTCTCGACATCGAACTTCGCGACATTTTGGAGCGAAAGGCGCTCAAAGCCGCGCGGCAGTTTCTTCCCGTCCGTATCATGCTCATCGTAATCCTTGAATTTCCCTTGGCGAAGCAGCTCCTCCTTGACGTCGTCCCACACCTGCTGGTTGCTGTGCGTATGGAAGGCCGCCGCCTTCGCGTCCCACAGTTTCAGATCGTCGAGCGTCGGCTTCTTCTTGTTCTTCGATTCGAACTCGGATACGAACGCCGCAATTCGCTTGTTATAATCCTGCCAGATCTTGCCATACAGGACCTGTAGTTCGGCGGCGCGCTGCATGATCTTCGCCCGCTTCGGATTCTGCTCGGAGAAGAGCATATCCGCCGCCTTGGAGATCAAACCGAAGCTGCCGGGCGTCTTGCCGCCCACCGCGGTGGCGCTCTTGTACTTCAGGTGGTGGTAGTCCTTGCGATTGAGAAAGCGGCGCCGGAGCCAGTCCATGGTCATCATGGCGCAGACGCCGCCGGTGAATTTTACCGCATCCTCGGTTCCCTGGAACCAGTCATAAATACAGTTCTTTTGCCACTTCGCCTTTAATTCCGTCAGGCCCATCGCAACATTCTAGATTAAATTGGCGATTGACGCCAATTCAGACTTCGAGGCCGACGGCCCGCATCAATTCGAGAGCATTACTGCGCTCAACTACTCCGGGTTTCAGCTTGTAATCGAAGTGAATTTCACCGTTTTCCAGGTGATCCTCGAAATGAACGTTCTCCGCGCGCCGATCCAGCGTGACGGCAATATGCGTCAGCGCGAGATCGTGCGTCGTGATGAACCCCACCGCGCCGCGCTTCACCAGGCTGGTCACCACCGCCTCCGCGCCGATCCGCCGGTCGTGCGAGTTCGTTCCGCTCAGCAGCTCGTCGAGCAGAAACAGCACAGGGCGGCCGCTGCTCGTCAGATCCACGATTTGCCGGATGCGCGTGATCTCAGCATAGAATCGCGAGCGGCCATCCTGCAGCGAGTCCACCGCTCGAATCGAGGCGCCCACGGAAAAAGGTGAAACGCGCATACGGCTGGCGGTCACCGAGCAGCCGGCCCAGGCGAGCACTACGTTCAGCCCCACCGAGCGCAACAACGTGCTCTTCCCCGACATGTTCGAGCCGCTGATGATCAACAGCCGCAGATTGCCGCCGAGCCGAACGTCATTCGCAACGCACTTGGAAGGACTCATCAGCGGATGACGAATCGCTTCCACTTCCAGCAGCGGCCCATCTTCCGCCAGCTCAGGCAAGCTCGAGCTCGAGCGCTCAAAAGTGAACGCGGCCATCGAGCACAGCGCTTCCAACTCGGCAACCGCGACAATCCAGCGGCCGATGTGCGGCCCGGTGTGACGCCGCCACGCCTCGATTCCCATCGTCACCTGCTCGCGCCAAAGCAGCGTCCAGCCGAACGCGCGCACCACCAGGTGATCGGTCGAATCCAGGTACTCGATCCAGCGCTCCAGCCGCGCGATCCGGCGCGAGGCAGGCATCCCGTCGATTTCAAGCGCCGCCCGAATTCCGCGCAGGCGCGGCGCCTGGAAGGACTCGCGCTCCAGACGCTCGAGTAACAATGCCAAGATCCCGAGGTCGTGCGCCGGAGTCTCGACCGCTTGCACAACGGTAGCGACGAACTTCCGCAGCATCAAGCGCACCAGGATGACAACCGCAAAGTTGGCCAGCATGATCTGCGGGCCGATCAGGTGGCCCATGTACGCGGCGAAACTGCCGATCGAACCGAGCGCCAGAAGCAGCGCAACTACTCGCGCTCCGGCGAACCACGTTACCTGCGGGCCAGCGCCCCACTCCGCGAGCGCTTCGGCATGCACCGCCGCGCGGATATCCTCGCCGAGCAGGGCCAGATCTTCCCGAAGCTGCACATCGTCGCGCAGCTCAGCGATCGCTTCCTGCCGGGCGCGGACTTCGGACGGCTTGGCTGGATAGGAAAGCCATCGCGCGAGCGTGGCCTCGCCTGCTGCCGTCCGCGCCGTCGACAGCAATTCAAATAAGGAACCTTTGCCAAATACATCCAGGTCGTCGGCGTAAACATGCGAGGAGTCGCGAAATTGCTCGCCCGCGCTTCCCGTGCCCATCCAGCGATCGTCGAGCCGCGCGAGCGCGCGTTCGTAATACGTGATGCCTCGCTTCGCGAATTGCTGCCGGCGCACGATGCGCTCGTGATAAACCACCAGGACGATGAACAGTGCAATCGGGACCAGCAGCCACCATGGGCTCAGCAACTCTCGCCCGAAAGCCAGCCACGCGAGCAGCGCGGTCGCCAGACCGAGCGTCAGCCGAATATTACCGATGCGGATGAACTCGCGATCGGCCCGGCTGAGGAGGTCGCGCCATCGTTCGAGCCGGGTCCGGTACTCTGACGACGGATCGATTCTATCCAAGTGGTCCCGCACTCAGGATATCCGACTGTGGACTGGGATATCATGGCGCTCATGTTTCGATCTCTGACACTGTCGATCGCGGCCATTCTTGTCGCCTCGGCCGCCGAACAGCATTTGCTGTACGTCGCGAGCCCCGGCATTCGCAACTACGAAGAACATGGCGGAACAGGCGTTCTGGTGTTCGACATCGACAACGGTTATCGCTTCGTCAAGCGCATTCCGACGTGGGACGTTCCGGCCGGGCAGAAGCCGGAGAACGTCAAGGGCGTCGCGGCCAGCGCAAAGACCGGCCGGATATACGTCACCACCTTGAACCGCATGATGGCTCTGGACGCCGTCTCCGGCAAAAAGATCTGGGACAAATCCTACGAGGGCGGCTGCGACCGTTTGGCCATCTCTCCGGACGGCAAGCTCCTCTATGTGCCGCAGCTCGAGGGACCCGAGTGGCGCGTTGTGAATGCCGCTAACGGCAACGTGATCGCCAAAATCGAAACGAAATCCGGTTCGCACAATACTATTTATTCGGCCGACGGGACTCGCGTGTTTTTGGCCGGTCTGAAATCGCAGCTGCTCTCGATTGCCGATCCTAAGAGCCATAAAGTCACGGCGACCGTCGGACCGTTCTCGAACGTCATCCGGCCCTTTACCGTGAATGGCTCGAACACGCTCGTGTTCGTAAATATCAACGGGCTTCTCGGCTTCGAAGTCGGCGACATCCGCACGGGCAAGATGCTGCATCGAGTGGAAGTGCAAGGGTACAAGCAGGGACCGGTCAAGCGACACGGATGCCCCAGCCACGGAATCGCGCTGACGCCGGACGAAAAGGAACTGTGGGTGGTGGATGGCGCGAACAACGCCGTTCATATCTTCGATGCGACTGTCATGCCGCCGAAGCAGATGCAAAGCGTGGCGCTGCGCGATTCTCCAGGCTGGATGAGCTTCAGCATGGACGGCAAGGTCGGCTATTCCTCCACCGGCGAAGTCATCGATGTTGCAACGAAGAAGATCGTCGCCACCCTCAAGGATGAAACCGGCCGCGAAGTCCAGAGCGAAAAGCTCTTGGATCTGACCATCGCAAACGGCAAGGTGGTCCGCGCCGGCAATCAGTTCGGCGTCGGCATGAAGAAGTGAAGCTCTGCGTCGCGCTGCTGTCCGTGGCTGCGTTCGCCGAAGCCCCCGACCGCTTCTTCGACAAGCGTATCGCGCCGATTCTCGAGAAACGATGCCTCAGCTGTCACAACCAGGAACTCAACGACGGCGGCATCTCCTTTGTCGATCGCGATAGCCTGCTCCGCGGCGGCCGGCTCGGAGCGGCGGTCGTCCCCGGCAAGCCGGACCAGAGCGTCATGATCCAGGCAGTACGCCACACCGGCGAGATCAAAATGCCCCCGGGCCCGAAGCTTTCTCCTAAAGACGTCGCATTGCTTACAGAATGGGTGCGCCGCGGCGCAATATGGGGAACGAAATTGCGGGGGAATTCGCCGGACATTCATCGTTAATCCGTGTATACTGGCGCGCGAGGGGCGCAATGCAAAAATATTTGTTGATCGACGCCTATCGCGACAGCGATAAGAAACAAATCACATCGTATCTGCCTGCCACCTGGTTCCTGGCCCGATGCCAGGAAGCCACCAACGCCGTGAAGGCAGAGGTCCCGATCGAAGAAGCCGCGCTCGTCAAGACCAGCGTCGACAAACCATACGCAATTCAGTCGTTCAAACACTGGATCGCGGTATGGCAAATGCTCCACCAATACGTGCAGAAGGACACGTTCGAAGCACAGCCCGTCTATTTTCTGATCGGCCGGCGCGTCATCGTGAAACGTGCCAGATATCACCAGCAGGGAACCACTGGCCAAACCTTGATGGATCGGGTCAAACAAGGTCCGATTGACGCCATGGCGACGGATGACCATCTTAAGCGGCAACGCGTAGCCCTCAAGACTGATATCGCGAAGCGGATCGAGGCGATCCAATATCAAATGGCTTTGGTGAATTCGGAGGCGCCATCCAAGGGCGCCAAGGGTCCAACGAAGGAGAAGGCAAGCGCCAGAAAGTCCAAGCAAGAAGAAGAGGGACCGGTCAAGCCGAAGGACAACGACTACGTCAAAATTTACGGCGCGCTCTCGCCGGCGGCCCTAAAATTCGAACTGGATCAGCTGACAAAAGGCGATCCGCGTGAGGATCATGGAGGCGACGGCTATTACATGGCTGACGCCAACTATTCGGGAGTCCTGCCGCAGCGCGTCTGGACGCGTTATGAAGGGGCCAGCTATCCCGATTTCGCCGCTTACCTTCGCGCGATTTTGGCTGATGCGGAAAAACGAGTCGAAGAAAATTTCATAAGGCTGCTCCATCGTCTTGTCGCAGATCCTGATTCGCCTTTGCCGCCAGGACTCGGCGAAACACTGCCGCTGTTGGCATCGGTGATCTTTCTTGCGGAGCCGGCGAGGCAACCGCGGACCTTCCTCAATGGACTGCTCGGTTTGGATCTACTCGGAAGCAAATACGGCAAAGGTAAGAAAACATACAATTTGACCGGTATGCTCGGACATCCATCCGATACCTTCAAAGATCCCAAAGGCGGCAAGTTAGCCGCGGCCAGACCTGGATCGGCTGATAATCCGGACTATCCGTCCGTCGAAGACGAAGCGACTCTGAAAGATCTCGGCCATGTCACCCAGCAGCGAGAGGCATCCATGCTGATCCGATGGCTCTGTCTTAAACCGATGTGCAAGTTGGGCGACTGGAACGCGAAACTCGTTGCGCCCGGGTCGAGATACGAGCCTGAGAAAGATCGCTCGAATCTGTTGAGTCTCAGCGATGAGAACGGCAAACTCCTGCTCGCCAACTTCCGCATCCACGTAAACAACTCGTTGACAAGCCGGCTCGCGGGCAAGTGATATTATGACGCTGTATGTTTCGGGCAGTCGTCGTTTGTTGCTGCTTGCCGGGGCTCGTCTTGGCGGCCGACCAGTGGACCAGGATTCAAAGCGCTAATTTCGAGTTATTCACGACCGCAGGCGAGAAAAAGGGACTGGAAGCAGTCCTCTATTTCGAACAAGTGCGGCAGCTGTTCGCTAATGTCAGCGCCTCCAAGAAGGCTCCCACCCTGCCGGTGCGCATCATTGCTTTCCGGTCTGACAAGGAATTTGAGCCCTACCGCGTTAACGAATTCGCCGCCGCTTATTATCTGGGCGGACACGACCGGAACTACATCGTCATGAAGAGCATCGCCTCGGAGCACTACCCGGTTGCGATTCATGAATACGTTCATCTGATCGTGCGGCATAGCGCTCCGGGGCTTCCGCCGTGGCTCAATGAGGGCATCGCCGATTTGTACTCGACGCTAAGACCCAGGGGCGCCAAGACCGTCGTCGGCGACTTGTTGCCGGGACGCGTACAGACCCTCGCCACGCAGAAGTGGCTCACCCTGGATCAACTCGCGGCTGTAGATCATGCGTCTCCCTATTACAACGAGAAGAGTAAAGCCGGAATCTTTTACGCCGAAAGCTGGGCCCTGACGCACATGCTCGCGCTCTCTCAGCAGTATCGGCCAAAGTTCCCGCAATTCCTGCAGGCGATCGCCTCCGGCGCGACCGCCGCGGCTGCGTTCGAGCAGCATTACGGGAAGACACTGCCCGAAGTCCAGCGCGATCTGTCCGCATACCTGCGAGGCTCGACGTTTTACGCCGCGGTGTTGGAGGTGAAGCTCGAAAAGGCCGCGATGTCGCCTGAGATGGAGCCCGCCACTAACCTGGAGTCCGGACTCGTTCTTGCCGACCTTCTGTCACATACCAGGAAGCGCGATGAGGCGAGGGCCATGTATGAACAGCTCGCGCGCGATTATCCGGCTAGCGCCGATCCCGAGGTTGGTCTCGGATATTTGGTCCGGCGCGAGAATGCCGATGAGGCGCGCCGGCACTGGGCGCGCGCCGCTGAACGTGGGAGTTCGAATCCGCAGTTTTATGTCGACTACGCCATGCTGCAGGAAAACGGCCAGGATCGCGAGCCGCTGTTGAGGAAGGCCCTGGAGTTGAAGCCGGATTTCAGCGAGGCGCGTCTGCATCTGGCCTACGCGCTGATGGACTTGAGGAAGTATCGGGACGCCTTGACCGAACTCGGCAAAACGAAGTCCATCCCGGAGCAGCGGGCGAGCGCTTTTTTCCGCGCCTGGGCTTACGCGCATTTCAACGTCGGCGAACTGAAGGAGGCGAAGATCGCGGCTGAGCGGGCGTTGCAATATACCAGGGACCCAAGCGAGATTTCTTCGATCGAGAACATAATGCGGGCCATCGACGCGCGCGCCGAGCCTCCCAGGAAAGAAGGCCCCAGGGTTTCGATCACCCCGCGCGTGGAGCGAACCGCTCCTGCCGAGGAGCCTCCCCGTCTCGCCCGCCGAGCGCAGCCCGAGAGCGAGTTCCGCGAGGGATTCATCGAGGGAAGCCCGTTCAAGAAGCCCGACCTCTCTCGCGCGGAAGGAACCTTGAAACGAGTCGAGTGCCTGGGCAAAACGGCTCGTGTCCACATAGTGTCGGCGGGGAAGGCCCTCGCGTTTCTCATCGAAGATCCGAATAAGATCGAGGTCCGCAACGCGGGCGGTATTACCTACGAGTTCACGTGCGGTCCGCAGAAGCCTGCTCCGATCGCCGTGGAATTTGTGCCTGCCGACGGGAAAACCGGCGTCACCGGCGTCGTTCATGCGCTCGAATTTGGAAAGAAGGACTGAGTGGAAATATCAGCGGTGGCGCGCGTAATCGCCGAGTTCGATGACCCGCGCGACGGCTCGGCGGAGAAGAGCCGCGAGCTGATTCTGCATCTTCTAAAGCACACCGCAACCCCCTTCTCGCGCGAGCAGTTCACGCCCGGCCATATTACTTGCACGGGTTTAGCGCTTCATCCTTCCGAGGACGCAATCCTTCTGGTGCACCATCGCCGCCTCGGCCGGTGGCTGCTGCCGGGCGGCCACGTCGAGACGGAGGATGCGGAGATTTGGGACGCAGCCCGCCGCGAGACGCTGGAGGAGACCGGCGTTGCGCTGAGTGAAGACTGCGCGCTGGTGGGTCTCGACGTACACGGCATCCCGCCCAAGCGCGGTGAACCTTTTCATTTGCACCACGACCTGATCGTCGGTTTCCGCGCTACCTCGGAAAGCACCACGTGTTCTCCGGAATCGCGCGCTGTCGCATGGTGCGCTCCCGCGGAGTTCGACGCATTCAACCTGCCTCAAAGCATCCGGCTCAGTTACGCCCGTGCGTTGGCTGTATTCGAACGATGCTCGTTGTGATGGCCGGTCTCCCCGGAACCGGCAAGAGCGCGTTGGCGCGCCGGTTGGCGCAACGCTACCATGGCGCCGTGATCGACAAAGACCTGTTGCGCGTTGCGCTCTTCGCGCCCGAGGACATCGAATTCTCCGCCGAGCAGGATGACTTTTGTATGGAGCTGATGCTGCACACGGCGGCCTACTTGTTCCGCAAGAATCCGAACAGGACGGTGCTGCTCGACGGCCGCACCTTTTCGCGCTCCTACCAGATCGACCGGGTGGTCCAATTCGCCGGCGAGATCGGCCAGCCGTCGCGCATCATTGAGTGCATTTGCGATGAAGCGATCGCGCGAGCCCGGATTGCGCAGGATGTCGGGCATCCCGCGGGCAATCGAAACCAGGATCTCTATACGCGCGTCCGTGACGCTTGGGAGCCGATCACTCGCGAGAAGATAGTAGTGGACACCGGTCGTTCGTTCGATGTGGACCTCCTCTGACGTAAAGCGGCTTGCCCAGGAGTGCGGATTCGAATTGGCCGGTATTACGCGCGCGGAACAGAGCGCGGACTTTCCACGATATCTCGAATGGGTTTCGCAAGGCCGGGCCGGAGCAATGTCGTACTTGTCTGACCGGCGGGCGCAACTGCGCTCGCACCCCCGGAACCTGCTGCCGTCGGCCCGATCCATCGTCTGCGTCGGCAAGTTGTACAACGGGCCGGAGCCGTACTCGACGAATTTCGACGAGCAGGAGGTCGCCTGGATTTCGCGGTACGCCTGGGGCTCGGACTACCACTCCGTGGTTCGGTCAGGCCTGGAGCGGCTGGCGGCCCGGCTCGGCAAAAGCGTCGAAACGAAGATCTGCGTCGATACCGCTCCGCTCCTCGAGCGATCCTACGCGCGTGATGCCGGCCTGGGCTGGATCGGCAGGAACACGTGTTTGATTAATCAGTACGCAGGCTCTTGGTTCTTCCTCGGCGAGCTGCTTACTTCTCTCGAGCTCGAGCCCGACTCGTCGCCGCCCGATCGCTGCGGAACCTGCACCCGCTGTATCGATGCTTGCCCCACCAACGCCATTCTCGCCGACGGGCTCGACTCCCGCCTGTGCATTTCGTATTTCACGATTGAGCTGCGAGGCGCCATTCCAGCCGATGCGCGGGCGGGTGTCGGGCGGCACGTCTTCGGCTGCGACATATGCCAGGACGTGTGCCCTTGGAACAACCGCGCGGCCATGACGCTCGAACCGGAGTTCAGTCCTCGTGAAATCGCCCCGCCGCTCGAACGCCTCGCCGGGTTGACCGAAACAGAATTCCGCGAAATGTTCCGCGGATCGCCGGTCACGCGATCGCGCTATTCCGGTTTTTTGCGGAACGTCGCCGTGGCTATGGGAAACGCGCCTTCGGAGCGCTTCCGGCCCGCGCTGGAGCGGCTGGCGTCGTCGCCGGATTCCGTCGTGGCTGAGCATGCCCGGTGGGCGCTGGAGCGGTGTCCTTGATCGGAACCGCAATGTCGAACCATCCGATCATCATCTCCTCCCAACTCTGTTCGCCCCAAAAGACGGGCGAGTTCGGGTCCGGATTCCACGGATTGTTCTTCGAGTTGTCGTACACGGCTGTGCACTCGATCCGGCTGCCGGCCGGCAACGGAATGGGCTTGTCCAGGTAGTAATACGGCTGCCACTCGAAGCTGTATTTCGGAATTCGGAGCGCCACCTGCGATTCCCCGTTCGGCAACACGACCCGAAATTCGAAAGACTTTCCGCGCAAATGCATATGCGCGCGCATTCCAACCAGTTCGGCGTCTTCGTAGATACCGGCCGCCGAATCGACGGTGTAATTGGGAGCGTTCGCAGGGATGGATAGACCATAATGCGCTGCGGTCATCGCCAGCACCTGCTTTTGCGGTCTCTCCTTGGAGAAGACAAGACCGATGCGAGTGCGATCGAGCCCCGGCTTGCCATTCGCCGTGTAGTGCATCTGGAAGGTGAGCGTCGATCCGGCCCGGATGAGGCGCGCCTGGCCGGCCGGCCATGTTTGCGGCGACATCCCCGGCGCGTACCCGGCCAGATACTGCCGCGCCCCGCGCCAGCTTCCGGGACCGTCGCTGACCATGACAATCGCGTGGTGCACCACTGCGCGATTGCTCGGCCGCACCTCTGCCATTTCCATCCAGCGATCCTCGCTGAACCGCGTCGGAACCGTGAAGTTCTGATAATCCACCGTGCCGGTGGCGGGGACGGAAAAGGTTTCCGGCATCTCGAATACGACGTCCGGCTGCGAAATGCGCCAGCCCTCGGCGAACAGCGCCGGCGGAGGCGCATCCTTGGGCGATCCTTCCGGTGATCCAGCGTCCACCCACGCCACAACCGTTGCGATCTCCTCCGCCGTCATCGAGAGGTCATTGCGAAATTTGCCGAAATGCGGATCCGCGAACCACGGCGGCATCTTCTTCGTCACCACTGCCTGCCGGATCGCTTTGGCCCACGGCCGCGTTTCCGCAAAGGTACGCAGCGGCATCGGCGCGGCCTCGCCGGGACGGTGGCACGCGAGACAACGGTTTTGCAGAATAGGAAGGATGTTTTTGTAAAAGGTTGGCGCGTCGCCGAACACGGGGATCGCTGGGATCATTACCAGTGCGGAAAAGAGGGCTGGTTGCGCGGCGCGCATCTTTGGGGAAATGATAGCTCAGGTTTGAAGGAGGACGCATGTACAGAGTTGCTTTGTTCGCCTTGGTTGCAGGCCTGGTATGGGCCCAGGACACGCCGGAGCGATATCCCGATGTACCTTATGTCCCGACGCCGCCCGAGGTCGTCGCTGAAATGCTGAAACTCGCCGACGTTCACAAAGGCGATGTCGTGTTCGATCTTGGCTGCGGCGACGGCCGCATCGTGATCATGTCTGTCGAAAAGTACGGAGCCACAAAGGCCACCGGTATCGACATCGACCCCGAGCGCATTCGCGAAGCCAATGAGAATGCCGAGAAAGCCGGCGTCACCGACAAGGTCAAATTCCTCAAAGGCGATCTCTTCGAAACCGACCTGCGCTCGGCGAACGTCGTGACGCTGTATCTTCTGCCGAGCGTCAACATGAAGCTCAGGCCGAAGCTCTGGAAGGAACTGAAGCCCGGCACGCGCGTCGTGTCCCATAGTTTCGACATGGGTGACTGGAAGCCCGACAAGACCGTCGAGATCAACGGTCGGCGTCTCTACCTGTGGACCATCACGGACAAGATGCCGAGCGGACAGTAATTACACGCTAGCAATACCGCACAGTCATACAATGGGAGTCGAAAGGCGCATCTGTGCGGATATTATCCGTCTTGACGACGCTCGCCTGCGTTGCGCCGTCGTTCGCTGCTTCGCGAGTCATCGCGATTCCGGTCGACGGCGTGGTTCATCCGATCACCGTTGAAATCATTACTCGCGCGATAGATCAAGCTCACCGCGAGAATGCCGCTGCTATCCTCATCCGGCTGAGCACGCCCGGCGGCCTGCTCGACGCCACGCGGCAAATCAACCAGAAACTGCTCGCGTCTCCAGTGCCGGTCATCACCTATGTGACGCCCAGCGGCGCGCGAGCCGCCTCGGCGGGATTCTTCATCCTCGAGGCGGGTGACGTTGCCGCCATGGCGCCGGGCACGAACACCGGAGCCGCCTCGCCTGTACTCATGGGTCAGGAGATGGACCAGACCATGCGGAAAAAGGTGGAGAACGACACCTCCGCCATGCTCCGCGGTACCGTCTCCAAGCGAGGCCGCAACGTCGAGTTGGCAGAAAAAGCTGTGACCGAGGCGAAAGCCTTCACCGATAAGGAAGCTCTCGACAACAACCTCATCGACCTCATCGCCCCTGATGAGGCCAGCCTGCTCCAGCAGCTCAACGGGCGCGAAATCACGCGCTTTGACGGACGTAAGCAGCGCCTGGAGCTATCCGCGCCCGAGGTCGTCGAGTACAAGAAAACGATGCGCGAGTGGCTGATCTCGTCCATCGCCGACCCGAACCTCGGCTTCATCCTCCTGGTCCTCGGGGCCCTCGGCGTTTACGTCGAGTTCAGCTCCCCGGGCTTGATCTTTCCCGGCGTCGCCGGCGGCATCCTGGTTCTGCTCGGTTTATCGGCGCTGTCGGTGCTCCCCATCAATTGGGTCGGCGTCGCCTTGCTCATCCTTGCGGTCGCCTTGTTCATTTTGGAGGCGAAATTCGCGTCGCACGGCATTTTGGGAACCGGCGCGACCGTGGCCATGATCCTCGGCGCGATGATGCTTGTCGAAGGGCCGCCGGAAATGCGGATCCATGCCACGACGGCCATCGCCGTCGCCGTTCCATTTGCGCTCGTCACCATGTTCCTGCTCTCGCTCGTCCTGAAGGCGCGCCGCAATAAAGTCATGACCGGCGAGCAGGGTCTGCTTCAGGAAATAGGCGAGGCGCGCACGCCGATCGCCCCGCGCGGAAAAGTCTTCGTGCATGGCGAGTTCTGGGACGCGGAGTCGTCCACACCGGTCGAGCCCGGCGCTCGCGTTCGCGTAGTCGCCGTCGAAGGATTGCTTTTGAAGGTAGAACCGATCCGAAGTTAAAATTCTCAAATTTGCGAGGTATTCATGCCGTTCGATCCGTGGTTGATCGCAGTCGTGATTGTCGTGTTGTACCTCCTGTCGTCTATCAAGATTCTGGCCGAGTATGAGCGCGGCGTAATTTTCCGCCTCGGAAGAGTCTTAAGCCAACCGAAAGGCCCCGGCGTGATTCTGGTTTTCTCACCGATTGACCGCATCGTTCGCATGTCGCTGCGAGTAGAGGCGCTGGAGGTGCCGGCCCAGGACGTCGTGACGCGCGACAACGTCACCGTGAAGGTGAACGCCGTAGTATATTTCCGCGTCGTCGATCCGACCAAAGCCGTAATCGAAGTGACGAACTACCTGTACGCGACGTCCCAGCTCGCCCAGACAACCCTGCGCAGCGTGCTCGGCGAAGTAGAGCTCGACGAGCTGCTGGGCCAGCGCGAGAAGCTGAACGTGCGCCTCCAGAGCGTCCTCGATCAGCACACGGGTCCGTGGGGCGTCAAAGTCGCTATGGTAGAAGTGAAGCAGGTGGATCTACCGGAGTCGATGATCCGCGCCATCGCGCGGCAGGCCGAGGCCGAGCGCGAGCGCCGCGCCAAGGTGATTCACGCCGAGGGCGAGTACGAGGCCGCCATCAAGCTCAGCATGGCTGCGGAGCAGATTCAAAAGCAGCCCGCCGCCATTCAGTTGCGGTATTTGCAGACGCTCGTCGAGATCGGATCGGAAAAGAACACGACGGTTGTGTTCCCGTTGCCGCTCGATATATTCTCGTCAGTGAGCCGCGCTCTAAACCGATTTGCCGATGGACCGAAGAAGGAGTAAATGCCGAGAAACGAAGACGGCGAGTTCGAATTGATCCTGGGCAACCGCCAGTTGCTCAGTGTTTTTTTCATCGTAGTGATTTTGCTGGGCGTTTTCTTCACGATGGGCTATATCGTGGGCCGCAACTCGTCGCCCGGACCCGCGGTGGAAGCCCGCAAAACAGAACCCAAGCCGATTGTTGTAGACTCCGCCAAACCGAATCCTTCAACGCCGCAGCCTCCCGCCTCTGACGCGGGCGCTGCTCAACCGGCCGCTGGTACCCAGCCGGCCGATAGCGGAGCCGCCAACCCGGATGCGAATAAAGGCGCCGCTGCACAGCCCGCTCCTGCTGCGCCGCCGCCCGCGAAGCCCGAGGCCGAGAAGCCGAAACCGCCGCAATCCGCCTCCACTGTGCCGGACGAGCCGGCCGCTGGGACTTACCTGCAGGTCACTGCGACCCAGAAATCCGATGCCGAACTGTACGTCGACGTCCTCGCGAAGAAAGGCTTTCACGCCATCTACGCCCAGATTCCCGAAAAGCCGACGATGTTCCGCGTACTGGTCGGGCCCTTTCGAGACAATGCCGCCGTCTCCCAGGCTCGCGCCGATTTAAATGCCGCCGGACTGCCCGGCACCGCGGCGATCACGAGGAAGTATTGATCGAGCCGCTGGTCCAGATTCAGGATCGCCCCCGCCCCCGCCTTCCCGAATGGCTGCGCAAAGGCGAAACGCACTTCCAATCGGTTCAGGAACTCAAGCGCGACCTCCGGAGGCTGAACCTCCATACCGTCTGCGAATCGGCTCGCTGCCCCAACATGCACGAGTGCTTCCACCGCGGCGCCGCGACCTTCATGATCCTCGGCAATCTCTGCACGCGCGGCTGCGGCTTCTGTTCGGTGCCGAAAGGATCGCCGCACAAGCGCGAGTTCCAACTCGATCCCGCTGAGCCCGTCAACGTCGCGCGCATGGCCGCCGCGATGAACCTCCGCTACGTCGTGATCACCAGCGTGAATCGCGACGATCTCGACGATGGCGGTTCGCGCCATTTCGCCGAAACCGTACGCGAAGTACGCCGCGCCCTTCCCGCCGCCCGTGTGGAAGTCCTCACTCCCGATTTCGAAGGAAACCTCGACGCCGTCGCCCGGGTGCTCGACGCCGAGCCCCACGTCTTCAATCACAACCTCGAAACGGTATCGCGACTCTATCGCCGCGTGCGCCCCCAAGCCGACTATCGCCAATCTCTCGACGTCTTGCACTTCGCAAAACACTACCGCCCCGGCGCGATGACGAAATCCGGCGTTATGGTTGGGTTAGGCGAAACTCCCACCGAGGTCGAGCAGGCCCTGCGCGACCTGCGTACCGCCGATGTCGACGTTGCCACTATCGGCCAGTACCTGCAGCCGACCCGGCGAAATCTCCCGGTCGCCGAGTTCGTCACGCCCGCCCGGTTTGAAGCCTACCGCCGGTTCGGCTTGTCGATTGGATTCAAAATGGTGTTTAGCGGCCCATTGGTTCGCAGTTCGTACATGGCGGACCAGGTGAACCACGAGGCCACCCAATCGACTTGAACTATCTCCTCTCGCTCGCCTCCGCCGGACTCCTCATCCTTCTCTTCCCGGATCCCGATATCTCCTGGCTCGCCCCCATCGCGCTCGCGCCGCTACTGATCGCCGCCCACCGCGAGCGCCGAGCCTGGCGCCGGTTCCTCAACGGATGGGCCGCAGGTATCGCCTTCTGGTTCGGAGTCTGCACCTGGATCCAATTCGTCCTCGAGGTCCACGGCGGCATGGGCCGCTGGGGCGGCTGGGGCACGTTCCTGCTGTTCTGTGTACTCAAAGCCCTGCACATGGCCATCTTCACGATGCTCGCCGGATACCTGACGCCGCGCTGGTACGCGATCCCGGCGATCGCGGTGCTCTGGGTCGGCCTCGAGCGCACGCACGGCACGTTCGGATTCGCCTGGCTCGCGCTCGGCAACGCCGGTATCGATATGCCGACGCCTTTACGGCTCGCGCCCTGGATCGGCGTTTACGGCCTGTCGTTCGTTTTCGCGATGACAGGCGCGGCCGTCGCGCTGGCGATCCTCGGCAGGCCCCGCCGCGACCTCGCATGGCTCCTGATCCTGCTCGTGCTCCCGCTCTTACCCGCTATTCCCGGTCCGACGCCCGGAACCGACGCCGCCATCGTCGTTCAGCCGAACATGCCCGAAGAAGCCGAGTGGACCACTCGCGCCGTTCACGATGAAGAGCAGCGCCTCGCGACCGCATCCCTCGCCGCCGCCATGGAGCCCTCCAAACCAGCGCGCCTCATCGTCTGGCCCGAAGTCCCCGGCCCCATCTATTTCTACAGCGATCCGGACTTCAACCGCATCGCCACCGACCTCGCCCGCACCGCCCAGGCCTACTTCCTGTTCGGCGGCGTCGCGCATACCGCCGATGGCCGCCCGCTCAACTCGGCCGTGATGCTGGCCCCCGACGGCCACGCCATCGATCGCTACGACAAAATGTTCCTCGTCCCCTTCGGCGAGTTCGTCCCGCCGCTTTTTTCGTGGGTCAATCGCATCACGAAAGAAGCCGGCGACTTCGCCCCCGGCAACCGCACGGTCGTCTTCCCTTTCGGCGACCACCGCCTCGGCGCTTTCATCTGCTACGAATCCGCCTTCCCCCACCTCGTCCGCCAATTTGTCAACGGCGGCGCCGATATCCTCGCCAACCTCTCCAACGACGGCTACTTCGGCCGCAGCGCCGCCCGCGAGCAACACCTGAAACTCGTCCGCATGCGAGCCGTCGAGAACCGCCGCTGGATCCTGCGCTCCACTAACGACGGCATGACCGCCACAGTCGACCCCGGCGGCCGGGTCACCGCCCGCGTCCCGCCCTACTCCGTGCAACTCGCCCGAATGCAATTCGGCTACGTCCCCGACCCCACCTTCTACTCGCGACACGGCGACTGGTTCGCCTGGACCTCCCTCGCCCTAGGCCTGGCCCTCAGCCTCGCCCCGATCGCGCGATCTCGGATGATGAATAACCGACGAAGTAAAATGGCAGAACAATAAAGGCATGGCATTAACTCAGCCACGAGATCGGCGTTTTCAACTCCGTGCAAGTCAACGCGATGAGGCGCTGATTAAGACCGCTGCCGCGCGGCGTGGTCTGAACGTGACGGACTTCATCATCAGAGCAGCGCGAGAGAAGGCTGAGGAAACTCTCGCTGACCAAACGCGCTTCGTCGCCACCGCCGAGCAATGGAAGCTGTTCATGAATGCTCTGGATCGCCCGCCGCAAGACAAGCCGCGCTTGAGAAAGCTCTTTTCTGAGCGACACCGGGCGAAACGGCGCCCGTGACCGACCGCGATGCTCTGTTCATCGAGAAGCTCCCGCGATCACGACCTTGCGACTTCAACTGTGGGAACGCGGTCCTGACGGATTGGCTTCGAAAGTTTGCGTGGGCGAACCAACAATCCGATTCGGCAAAGACCTATGTGGCCTGTCGCCGCGAACGAGTCGTCGGTTACTACGCCTTGACGGCGGGCTCCGTTGCAAAAGGAGGAAGCTCCGGAGCGAATCGCGAAAGGCCTCGCCAAACATCCGATTGGCGTCGCGCTCCTCGCGCGGCTGGCCGTCGATTCAAACGAACAGGGCGCCGGCCTGGGTAAGGCCCTGTTGTTTGACGCGCTCAAGCGCGTGGAGGAGGCAGCGGATATCGTCGGCATCAGAGCCGTTCTCGTTCATGCCATCGATGACGATGCCCGGCGTTTCTATCGCTACTTCGATTTCGATCCGTCCCCATTGGACGCATTCCAGCTAATGCTCCTGATGAAGGACATCCGGTACGCGATCCGAAGCGGATGACTTCCGCCAGAACCAATACGCCGGAATCCCCGCCAAAATAATCCCCAACGCCGTCAACGACGGCCCCGGCCGCTCAATCGCCGTGTTCACCAGAAACCAGATCGCCACCAACGCAAACAAAGCCGGCGTCACCGGATAACCCCACATCCGATACGGCCTCTCTCGCTTAGGCTGCCGCACCCGCAGCACAATCACTCCCACCACCGTGAACACATAAAACGTCCAGATCGAGAACATCGCGTAGCTGATCAGCACCTGGAACGATCCCGTGAGCACCAGCACCGCCGACCACGCGAACAGCATCAGAATCGAAAACGACGGCGTGTGAAACCGCGAGTGCACCTCCGTGAACCGTCGAAAGAACAGCCCATCCCGCGCCTGAGCGAAGTACAGTCTGGGCTGGGTCAGCAGCCATCCGTTCAGCGATCCCACAATCGAAAGCAAAATCGTCACCGATACCAGCGCCCCGCCGAACGAGCCCATCGTCCGCACGCCCGCGTCCGCCGCCACGCGCTCGCTTGCCGCCAGTTCCGGCAGCGTCAGCACGCGCAGGTAGGCCCAATTCGCCGTCACATAAGCCACGATCACGATTGACACGCCGATCGTCAGGGCCCGCAGCACGTTCCGTTTCGGATCCCGAATCTCGCCCGCAACCGAACTCACCGTCGTCCAGCCGTCGTAGCACAGCAAACACGCAATCAGAGCCACGCCGAACCCGCTCCACTCGAACGGCTCTCCCGACGGCGCATTTTGAGCCCGCGGAGCGAACGCCGCGCTACCAATGAGCACGATCAAACCAATCACCTTAATCGCCGCAAAGCTCTTCTGAACGGCAGCCCCGAGGATCACCCCGCGATAATTGACGGACGCCAGCACCGCAAGTAGACCCACGCCGACAGCCTTGGCCGCCATCGGACTCAGGTTCACAAAATGTCCCAGGTAGCGCGAAAAGCTCACTCCCAGCCACGCGATCGCCGCCGAATGGCACACGAAGAACGAGCTCCAACCGCAAAGAAACGCCGTCCCCGGCCCATATGCCTCGCGCAGGAAAACGTAGGCCCCGCCCGTAGCCGGAATCATCGCCCCCAGCTCCGCCAGCGCCAGCGCCCCGCACAGCGACAACAGGCCCGCGAAAATCCACGCCGCCAGAATCGCCCCCGGTGTGTGCAGCGCCTTTGCCGCCTCGTTCGGCGTCAGGAAAATCCCCGCCCCGATCACGACGCCGACGACAATACTCACCGCGTCGAGCAGCCCCAGCCGCCGAGGCAAATCCGCGCTGTGTTGCATGGGTTCTTGGATTGTAACCCGTACCGCCGTCCCGGCCGTTTGTGGCTAAGGCGCGATGCCGTCAAGTTCTATCTTTTTTGGTACTTCTGTACGGATCGGACCGCCTAGCCAGGGTGTTACCATACCGGGTAATAAACGAAATGAAAAAGGCACTGATTACAGGTATCACCGGGCAGGATGGATCGTTTTTGGCCGAATTGCTGCTTGCCAAGGGCTACGAAGTCCACGGCATCGTGCGGCGCGCGTCCACCTTCAACACCGACCGCCTCGACGCCATCTACAGCGATCCACACGAGCGCGAGACTCGCCTGTACCTCCATTACGGCGATCTCGCCGACGCGACCGGGCTCCGCCGCATTCTCGAAACGATTCAGCCGCACGAGATCTATAACCTCGGCGCCCAGTCCCACGTCCGCGTCAGCTTCGATCAATCCGAGTACACCGCCGATATCGTGGCCACCGGCACTCTCCGCCTCCTCGAGGCCGTGCGCGACTCGGTCCAGGCCACCGGCAACGGCACGCGTATCTATCAGGCTGGCTCGTCGGAAATGTTCGGCGCGGCCAAACCGCCGCAGAATGAATCCACCGCCTTCTACCCGCGCAGTCCCTACGCCGTCAGCAAAGTGGCCGCGCACTGGTACGCCGTCAATTACCGTGAAGCCTACGGCCTGTTCATCTCCAACGGCATCCTCTTCAACCACGAGTCCCCACGCCGCGGCGAAACGTTCGTAACTCGCAAGATTACCCGCGCCCTCACGCGCATCGCCCTCGGCCTGCAGGAGAAGCTCTTCCTCGGCAACCTCGACGCCCGCCGCGATTGGGGTTATGCCGGCGATTTCGTCAACGCCATGTGGCTCATGCTGCAGCACGATAAGCCCGGCGATTACGTCATCGCCACTGGCGAGTCGCATTCCGTCAGCGAGTTCCTGGATTTGGCCGCCGCCCACTGCGGCGTCGACTGGACCCGCCACGTCGAGCGCGACCCGCGTTACCTGCGCCCCACCGAAGTCGACTTCCTCCTCGGCGACGCCAGCAAAGCGCGCAAGGAACTCGGCTGGAAACCGAACGTCAGCTTCGAGGAACTCGTGAAGATGATGGTCGATCACGACATGGAACAAGCCCGCCAGGAGCAAACCCTCGCCAAGGCCGGCCATCGCGTCATCGTGCGCGGCATTTCGCATGCATAGCGATAGCAAAATCTTCATCGCCGGCCATCGCGGACTCGTCGGAGGCGCCATCGTACGCGCCCTGCAGGCTCGCGGTTACAAAAACCTGATCACGCGCTCCCGCTCGGAGCTCGATCTCGCCAGCCAGCCGGCAGTAGCGCGATTCTTTGAGGACACCCGCCCCGAATACGTGTTCCTCGCCGCTGCCAAGGTCGGCGGAATCCTCGCGAATTCCACCTATCCGGCGGATTTCCTCCTCCAGAATCTCGCGATTCAGAACAACGTAATCGACTCGGCCTACCGCTCCGGCGCCAAAAAACTCCAGTTCCTAGGCTCTTCCTGCATCTATCCGAAGTTTGCGCCGCAACCCATCCGCGAGGAATCGCTCCTCACCGGGCCCCTCGAGCCCACCAACGAGTGGTATGCCATCGCCAAGATCGCCGGCATTAAAATGGCGCAGGCTTACCGCAAGCAGTACGGATTCTCGGCCATCAGCTTGATGCCCACGAACCTCTACGGCCCCGGCGACAACTTCGATCTCACCAGCTCCCACGTCCTCCCCGCGCTCATGCGCAAATTTCACGAGGCCAAAGCCGGCGGCGCCCCCGAAGTCGTCATCTGGGGCACCGGCGAGCCCCGCCGCGAGTTCCTCCACGTCGACGATCTCGCCGACGCCGCCGTCACCCTGATGCTCGACTACGATGAGCCCGAAATCGTCAACGTCGGCACAGGCGAGGACCTCACTATCCGAGAACTCGCCGAGCTGGTCGCCAGTGTAATCGGCTTCACCGGAAAGCTCGTTTTCGATACTTCGAAACCCGACGGCACGCCCCGCAAGCTCCTCGATGTGTCGCGCCTGCGAAACCTCGGCTGGACGCCTCGCATTCCGCTCCGCTCCGGCATCGAGGAAACCTACCGCTGGTACTTGAACCATGCGGCGCAATCTGAACATCCAGTCGGCGTTGTGTAACATAGTTCTGTATGAAAGGCGTCATTCTCGCGGGTGGGACGGGCAGTCGTCTATTTCCCCTTACGAAGATCACGAATAAGCACCTCCTGCCGATCTACGATCGGCCGATGATCTACTACCCGCTCCAGACGCTGGTCGACGCGGGCATTACCGAAATCCTATTGGTCACCGGTGGCAGAAATTCGGGCGATTTTCTGCGCCTCCTCGCCAATGGCAAGGAATTCGGCCTCAAGCACTTGAACTACACCTATCAGGAAGGCGAGGGCGGAATCGCCGATGCCTTGGGCCTCGCCGAGCATTTCGCCGACGGGCAAAAAATCTGCGTCATCCTCGGCGACAACATTATCGAGAAAAGCATCTTGGCCGCCGCCGAGGAATTTCGCCGCCAGCCCAAAGGCGCCCGCATTCTCCTCAAGGAAGTTCAGGACGCCGAACGGTTCGGCGTCGCCGACATCCGCGACGGCAATATCGTTGGCATTGAAGAGAAGCCCAAGCAGCCCAAGTCGAACTACGCCGTGACCGGCATCTACATGTACGATGAGACGGTGTTCGACAAGATCCGCTCGCTCGTCCCCTCCCGGCGCGGTGAACTCGAAATCACCGACGTAAATAACGCCTATATCCACGAGGGGACCATGACCTACTCTCATCTGGAAGGATGGTGGACCGACGCCGGTACGTTCGACTCGTTATTAAGGGCCGCCAACCTGGTCGCCGGTAAGGCTGCCGGGGAAGAGGCCTCGCGGGAAACTGCCGCGGCAGTGCCCGCGGTTCTCTAGCAATTACCCAGAATGAGTCTTGTCCCCGAGAACGCTTCCGGCCAGTCCGTGCCTCGACCGCACTTTGCCTACTGGTTGGCAGCCTTCGCTCTCGCGGCAGCTCTCCTCTATTGGTCTCTCCGCGATATCGATTGGCCGCGCGTCGGACAAATCATGGCGGGAGCCCAACTCGGCCTCGTCGGCCTCTGCGTCATCATGTCCACCTTCGCCGTTTTCCTCCGCGCGCTCCGCTGGCGCGTCCTGCTCAACTCGGAAGGCGACGTCAGCGTCGGCCCCGCCTTCTGGGCCACTACCGCCGGCTACTTCGGCAACAACTTTCTGCCCGCCCGCGCCGGCGAGCTGATCCGCACCCTCATGATCAGCTCCCGCTATGGCTTGAGCAAGACGTTCGTATTTACGACGGCCATGTCGGAGCGAATGGTCGACGCCATCGTTCTGGTGAGCGTCAGCGCGGCCGTCCTGCTCACGCTGCCCGCCCGCCCCGCGTGGATCGATACTGCGGTGCGCCCCTTCGCCGTCCTCGGAGCCTGCGGCGTCATTGCCATCGCGGTCCTGCCGCTACTTGAAAAATTCTGGCGCAACGTGGTCACGCGCTTGCCCGTCGCATCCTGGCTCCGCGAAAAACTGCTGCATGCGCTCGAACAGATCCTCCGCGGAATTCGCACGTTCCATAAGCCCGCCCAGCTCTTCGGTTTTCTAGGATTGACCGTCGTCATATGGATGCTCGACGCGTTCACCACCGTCGTCGGAGCCCAGGCCCTCGGAATCGCCATCACCATCCCGCTGGCTTTCCTACTCATAGCCGGCCTCGGCCTCGGCAGCGCCCTGCCATCCACGCCAGGCTATGTCGGCATCTACCAGTTCGTAGCCGTAAGCGTCCTGGTCCCCTTCGGCATCTCCCGCACCGCAGCCATCGCGTTCATCATCTTCTACCAGGTGCTCCAATACGTAGTAATCACCTGCTGGGGCTTCATCGCCTTCTGGCAATTCCGCCGAATGCCAGCCCCCGCCATGTCCCCCGCCCCCTAAGAAAAGTGGCCCAGGCCGGCCTGCAGCGCACTCTTAGTCCGCCACTCAAAGCTCACACCATCAAAAACCCGCCATTCACCTCAATCATCTGTCCATGAATAAACCGAGCCTCCTCCGAGCACAAAAAAACAATCACCCCCGCGATTTCATCCGACTCCCCCAACCGCCCCACCGGCGTAGCCGACCGCACATTATTCAACATCAACTCCGTTGAAAACGTCCGATGGTAATTCGTATCCACCGTCCCCGGCGACACGCCATTCACCCGCACCCCCTGCGCCGCAAACTCCTTAGCCAGCCCCTTCGTCATCACCGACAACGCGCCCTTCGCGCTCGCGTAAGCGATCGCCCCAATCCCCCCGCCGTTGCGCGCCGCCACCGACGAAATGTTCACCACATACCCACGACCCTGCGCGATCATATGCGGCAGCGCCGCCCGCGTCACCAACACCGCGCTCGTCAGGTTTAGCATGTAAACCTCGTCCCATAGCTCTTCCGTGAAGTCCAAAAACTTCGTCCGCTGCACCAGCGAGCCCGCGTTATTCACCAGAATGTCCACCGGCCGTCCCCGCAGCCACTCCACCAGCTCGTGCACCCCTTCGCGCCGGCTCAGATCCGCCTGCCGGATCTCGCCATCCGACCCCGCCGCCCGCACGCGCTCTAAAACCTGCTCGGCCGCCTCTCGCGCGCGGTTGTAATGCACAATCACCCGCGCTCCCCGCTCCGCAAACGCCACCGCCGCCGCCGCTCCAATCCCATTGCTCGCGCCGGTGATCAGAGCGGTCATCCCGGCGAAGTCTTTTCTGTTTTGGGTCACTTTCGAATCTTACTCTGTGGCTCACTCTCGTAACGCACGCTTTCCAAAAACAACCCCGCCGCTGGAGCCGTCCAGGCCGCCACATCCAGCCGCGGCTCGCACCGCGCCGCCAGCAACTTCTCGAAATCCTCCAGGAGGATGTCGCCCTTTCCCAGCTTCACCAGCGTCCCCACAATCCGCCGCACCATCCGCCACAGAAAATGCGACGCCTCAATCCGAAACACGATCAAACCCTCCTCGGTCTCCACCTCCGCCGCATCCACCACCACAACCGCCGACTCGCCCGGCTTCGACGGATCCACCGCGCGAAAACACGAAAAATCATGCCGCCCCGCGATCATCGCCGCCGCCCGCGACATCACCGCCACATCCAGCGGCTCCTTGATCCACCACACGTACTTCTTCGAGAACGCGCTCTTCCGCGTCGAAATCTGGTAGACATAGCTCCTCGATACCGCGTCATGCCGCGCATGAAACCGGTTCGCGGTCTCCACCAGTTCCGTCACCACGATGTCCGCCGGCAGCTCATCGTTTAGCGCGCGCAACATCCCACTCGCATCGCGCCGCGTCTTGCTCGCCGAGCGCAGGTGCGCCACCTGGCCGATCGCGTGCACTCCCGCATCCGTCCGCCCTGCGCCCTGCAGCTCCACCTCGCCGCCCAGCAATTCCTCTGCGGCGCGCCGCAGTTCGCCCATCACACTCCGCGCGTTCTGCTGCTCCTGCCAGCCGCGATACTTCGTCCCGTCGTATTCGAGCGTTAACTTCCAGGTCCTCACACTATGAAAGAATACTTCTTGCGATGAAGCTTACGTTTTGGGGCGCGGCTCGAACGGTCACCGGTTCGATGCATGAGGTGGGATTGAACGGCAACCGGTATCTGCTCGACTGCGGTACCTACCAGGGCCGCCGCCGCGAAGCCCGCGAGCGCAACTCGCATCTCCCCTTCCCCGCGCCGTCCGTTCACGCCGTGCTCCTGTCGCACGCGCACATCGATCATAGCGGCAACTTGCCGACCCTGATCAGGAACGGTTACCACGGCCCCATCTACACCAGCGACGCCACCGCCGACCTCTGCGTCCCCATGCTCACCGACTCCGCGCACCTCCAGGAGATGGACGCGATGTATCTCAACAAGCGGAACCGCCGCCGCCGCTTGGTCGACGAAGACGCATCCGAAGACGACATCCAGCCCGTCTACACCACCGAGGACGCCGAAAAAACATTCCCGCTCTTTCAGTCCGTTCCGCTCCACACCCCCAAGGAAGTCGGCCCCGGCCTCACCTACCGCAGCCACGATGCCGGCCACATGCTCGGTTCCACCGCGATGACGTTACTGCTCGAGGAAGGCAACCGCAAAGTCCGTCTTGCCTTTTCCGGCGACGTCGGCCGCCCCGGCCTCCCCATCATTCGCGACCCGGAGCCCCTCCCTCCAGTCGACTACTTGATCATGGAGAGCACCTATGGCGACCGCCTGCACCAGCCCATCGAGTCCGCCAAAGAAAAGCTCGCCGACATCATCGTCCGCACCGCCGCCCGCGGCGGCAAGATCATCGTCCCGGCCTTCGCCGTAGGCCGAACCCAGCAACTGGTCCTGTTGCTGCACGAACTCATGGACGCGAAAAGCATCCCGGCGATCCCGATCTTCGTCGACAGTCCGCTCGCGGTGAACGTGACCGAAGTCTACCGGAAGCACACCGACTGGTTCGACCCCGAAACGCGCATCTTCACGAACAACGGCGACGACCCCTTCGGCTTCTCCCGCCTTCGCTACATCCGCGACGTAAACGAATCCAAAGCGCTCAACGACCTCCGCGGTCCGTTCATGGTGATCTCCGCCTCCGGCATGTGCGAAGCAGGCCGCATCCTCCACCACCTCCGCAACAACATCGAGGATCCCAGAAACACGGTGCTCATCACCGGCTTCCAGGCCGAGAACACCCTGGGCCGCAAAATCGTCGACAAGCTACCCGAGATCCCCATCTTCGGCGACTTGATGCGACTCCGAGCGGAAGTAGCCAAGCTCAACGAACTGAGCGGCCACGCCGATCAGCGCGAACTCCTCCGCTGGCTAAAACCCATGGCTCCCACCCTGAAACGAATCTTCCTCGTCCACGGCGAGCTAAGCCAGCAAACAGCGCTGGCCCAAGCCATCCAAGACGAATACCGACTCGACGTCCAAATCCCCACCCGAGGCCAAACCTACCAACTAGACTAAAGTCCGCGTAGCGGCCTTAAGGCCGTCAACGCGATGTGGACGCCCCCAAGAGTTTCGGGGACAGGCTACATAACCTCGAAACTCATCGCGATTCAGGACCATCGGCTCTGAACGCCGCGCATCATGGCGCCCGAGCCCCCGCCGAGAGCAGCCGCTCCAATCGATCGTATGAACATGTACGTCTCCCGCGCACGATTTTGCGCTGCGTTGGCGTCGTTTTAATCGTCTACAATTGTTGGTAATCTAGGCGTATGGCAAAACCGACCGATTTTGTCCAAGGCACTCTGGATCTATTGATCCTCAAGACGATCGCGCTCGAGCCTAAACACGGCTGGGCGATCGCGAAGCGCATCCAACAGGTTTCAAAAGAAGCTCTCCAGATCCAGCAGGGGTCCCTATACCCGGCCCTACACCGTCTGGAGCAGCAGGCTTGGATCAAGGCCGAGTGGCGCCCGACCGAGACCGGACGAATGGCAAAGTTTTACTCCCTTACGCGTTCGGGGCGGAAGCAACTGGAAAGGGAATTGGCGAACTGGGTTCGTCTGTCGACGGCCATCAACATAGTGGTCCAGGAAGCTTAGCAATGCGGATTTTAGACAAAGCCCTTTTGCGCCTTCGATCGCTGTTGCGCCGTCCAAACGTCGACTCCGAACTCGACGCCGAACTTCGTTTCCACCTGGATCAGCTCGTGGAAGAGAACATTTCATCCGGTATGCCGCCTGAGCAGGCCCGCCTGGCCGCGCAGCGCATGATCGGAGGCGCCACGCAGTACAAGGAGGAGTGCCGGGATATGCGCCGTGTAAACTTTGTCGACGACCTTGTACAAGACTTGCGTTACACGATTCGATCGTTAGCGAAGAATCCAGGCTTCACAGCAGTTGTCATCGCTACGCTGGCGCTCGGGATCGGAGCAAACAGCGCCGTTTTCACGATTGTGCATCGAGTGCTGCTGCGGCCGCTCGACTATCCAAGACCCGAGCAGCTGATGCATCTGACCGCGGAATCCCCGGTTACCGGGAACACCCAGAATGCGCTCTCTGCGCCGGAGTACGCAGAATTCCGCCAGATGAACCGGTCGTTCGCGGAGGTTGGCGCGTACGAGACCGGCGGCTCGGCATACACAACTGGCGAGGTCAACCTTGCCGCAGGAGATCGACCCGTGCGGGTACGATCGATCTCGGTCGATGCACATTTACTGAAGGCGCTCGCGATTCAACCTGAGCAGGGACGGTTCTTCACCGACGAAGAAACGGCGCGTTGGACCGGGACGCTACCGCCTCCGATCGCTATGCTCTCGCACGAATTGTGGCGGACCGCATTTGGCGGACGACCGCTTGTTGGACAAAAGGTCGACATCGAGGGCCGCCCCCACCAAATCGTCGGCATTATGCCACCCGGAGCCGATGTCATGGATAACCGCACCCAGGTCTGGTTGCCCCTCTGGCTCCACCCGAGTATGGCTCGCTATCGCGCTGGCCATGTTCTATATGTCATTGCGCGGCTGAAAGACGGCGTCACCGTCGAGGCGGCGCAGGCGGACCTGAACGCATTTGTCGACAACTGGGGTGAGCGTGTCGGCGCGAAAGGGCATGTCCCCACGAACCATCCCCTGCGTGCAATAGACCATACCCTCCAATTGCGCTCGTTACAGGATGCGATCGTGGGGAGCGCCAGCCGTACGATCTGGGTGCTGCAGGCCGCGGTGGGATTCGTGCTGCTGATCGTCTGCGCGAATCTCGCAAACCTGTTGATGGCTCGCGCGGGGTCCCGCAGCCGTGAGTTTGTCCTACGGACCGCTCTCGGCGCCAGCCGCGGCCGGCTGATCCGGCAGTCGATTACGGAAGGCGCGGTGATGTCCGGAGCGGGTGGCATTCTGGGTCTGTGGCTTGCGGGCGCTGGAGTGCAGGCGTTGATCCGCGCTTACCCGACCAGCATCCCACGGACGAGTGAGGTTACGATCGATCTGCCCGTTCTGCTCGTTGTCCTCGGTCTCTCGACTGCAACTGCCGTTCTCTTCGGATTCGTGTCCCTCGGGCGCGGGACGGCGAGCAGTCTAATGACGGCGCTCAAAGACGGCGGACGAGGGGCCAGCACCGCCTGGCGCAATTATGCACGCCATGGACTCGTGATCGCCCAGGTCGCATTCGCGGTGATGCTGGTGATCGGAGCGGGCTTGCTCGTTCAGACCGTCTACAACCTCACACGGATCGATTTGGGATTTGACAGGTCGCGGCTGGTGACGTTTGCGATGACATTGCCGATGGCGAATTCAGAACCCGACACGCGCGCGCAGGCATATGAACGCGTTCTCGACCGGCTTCGCTCCGTGCCCGGCGTGCTGGGAGCGGTTGCCATGTCCGGACTCCCGCCGAATCGAACGCCCGATGCGATTGCGACTCCTCTCGAGAACTACACGTCCGACGACGGACGGCACTTTGAAATCATCGACTACTACCAATTCGTCATGGGCGACTATTTCGGCACAATGGGCATTCCGATTGTCGCGGGCCGCGGCTTCGAGCGTACTGACAACGCGTCGCAGGGCAAACTGGCGGTCGTCAACGAGACTCTCGCAAAAAGGATCTGGAAGGGGCAGAATCCAATTGGCCAGCGTCTTCGGCCTCCGGGTGGTTCGTTTGGCGCTAACGATGATGTGTGGCATACGGTGATCGGAGTAGCCAGAGACGTCAGGCAGAGCGGAGTGGAGCGCCCGGCAGGAACTGAACTTTACGTATCCCTCGATCAGCACGGCGTCTCTCCGCCGAGCATGAATGTGGTGATGCGGACGACGCTGCCACCGGCCGCGCTGTCAGGGACGGTTGAGCGAGTGGTTCGGGAAGTGGACGCCGCGGTTCCCGTCGTGAGGCTTCGCGACATGGATTCGGTGTTCGTCGAATCAATTCGCCGGCCGAGACTCGTGGCGCAGCTTTTGGGTGCGTTTGCCGGACTGGCGCTGCTACTGGCAGCGATCGGCACTTACGGTGTGCTCTCCTACATGGTTACGGAGCGCCGCCGTGAGATCGGCATTCGAGTCGCCCTCGGTGCAGCGCGCTCCCACGTGCTCACACAGATCATGAAGCAGGGGCTGCAAGTCACGGCACTGGGTATCACGATTGGCTTTGCGGGCTCCCTGCTCGTCAATCGGCTGATTGCGTCCCTGCTGTTTGGCGTGCAGCCGATTGATACCAGGACGAACGCGTTTGTGATCGCCACGATTGCGTCCGTGGCCGTCATCGCCAGTTGTCTCCCCGCCTGGCGTGCGGCGCGGCTAGACCCGAACGTAGTGCTGAGAGATGAGTGACGGCTGAGAACGCGCTTACTCCTGCGTGTGATCCATGAAGTCGTGAAAGACCCCATCGATGCCGGCTTTGGCCTGGACTTCAACGAATCCGTGTAGATCGTGGAGCCCTTCTTCACGATCTCTTTGATGTTCGGGCACGCATGGAACTGTCGGAGTATTGGGCAGCTGTTTTACACGCCCTAGCGACAGTAAGACCATTACCAATCGCCTTGGCCGAGTAGCGCCCATCCGCGCACCGCCTCGCGCATCGCGTGCATGCGAAGAAAAGTCCAGGCTCATGGCTGACTACGATGCTGCCCTTCGCGAGTACGGCGGCGCCATCTCGTACCTGCATCAGGAAACGGGACGGATGAACAAGACGGAATACGAAGAGATCCGGCAGTTTGCGGTGAGGTGGGGATTCCGGCGAAGCTGAACGCTTATTCCGAAAGGAAGCCGAACGGCATTCCGGGATGATCCCGAACACCAGCGGAGCGTAGCGACGCTGGCATTTCGATTGTGCAAGAAGTGTTCGGCTTCGTCAAGAGAAACCTGTCCGGAGCGCAGCGTAGGAAGAGTACCGCAAGCAGAGAAAGGGGTGCGGGGAAAGGGGCGGCAGCCCTTGTCCCCGCTCAGCGCTGGAGAAACATTTGGGTCTAATCGGGGGAGTAACCGACTTGTAGTCCCCAATCATCCCGGTTTTTACCGGCCTCAATGTATTCCCAGATGACATTCTCGTGTTCAGCGGGAGCGTCGATGCCGAGAAGGTTCGTGAGGGTGACCTCAACCTTAGCGCCTAGCCGTTCCAGATCTGCAATTATCTGCTCGCGTCGAACTGCGACTTGTTCGTGGAGCCAGATCCTGAACATGCTGTGGCCACTTCGTTCTACCACGCGGTCTAACGTCCACATACCTTCCTCCGTACGGGTGGCGGCGATGATGTCGCCAAGGGCCACATCATTCGCAAAGAATGGAATGTTATCGATCTGCAGATTTCCGTTGGGTAACGACCAAGCCAATAGGTCCTCCCAATCCTGCGATTTCGGATATCCTTCTGCATCCTTCTGGATCTCACCCAGACCTCAACACGCCGTCGGCGCCGTCGGACATACTGCTAGGTAAGCATGATTCCTTGGCGGGCTTCAGGATGATGGTTTGGAACCGCGCCCCTTCCGTATCGAATCGCCCCTCATCTCGATACGGTGGGCGTTATGAACCAGCCGGTCGAGAATGCCGTCAGCCAGCGTCGGATCGCCGATCTGTTCATGCCAGCGCGAAACGGGGGAGGCTGCCTGCCATTGTGTTGTCCAGCGCCGTTAGCTTGTGGAAATCATTCCGGCGAAGCCGAACACCTTTCCGGGATCGGCCTGAAACTGTTCGGCTTCATCCCGGAACCGGTGTTCGCCTTCATCTGAGGTGGACCCCATTGGTTGGACAGATTTGGGGTGTTTCTTAAGTGTGACGGCAAGCCGGTTATGACCGTCGGCTTCGACAGCGAAACCAGCGGTCGAGTACATTGTAAGCACCTGAGCGGAGGATACGGCAACGCAGGAATGCGACCGGAGCGCCGACTCAGGAGCCGGAATGCGCTGAGGCGGCAACGTCCGCCTCAGCTGGCCAAAGAGCATTCTGGCCCGAACGCGATAAATTCCGGGGTTTGGGGCAGAGCCCCAATCAAGTAAAGTCATTTTCCTTGTTTCTGCTCGGACTGAAAGTAAACCTGCGCCGGAGTTCGATAGCGCAGCGCCTGGTGCGGACGAACAAAATTGTAGTGATGGAAGAAGCTTTTCAGCCCACGGCGTAGAGCGCCGACAGAAGCGTATTCGTGCAGGAAGATGTGCTCGTACTTGACGGTACGCCAAAGCCGCTCGATGAACGCGTTGTCCAGCGCGCGTCCACGGCCGTCCATGCTGATGCGAACGCCGCGTTGTTTGAGCGGCGCAAGGAACAGTTCGCTGGTGAACTGCGAGCCCTGATCGGTGTTGAAGATCTGCGGCTGGGGGTAATGAACCAAAGCCGAGTCGAGCGCCTCGCGGCATAGCCAGGCGTCGGCTGTATTGGAGGTGGCCCAACTGAGCACAAAGCGGCTGAACCAGTCGATGACGGCGGCCAGATAGGCGAAGCCCTCCTGCATCCGAATATACGTAATATCGCTGCTCCAGACGTGGTTTACCGATTCGATCGGCACGCCGCGAAGCAGGTAGGGATAGATCTCGTGGCCCGGAGCCGGGCGGCTGAGATTCCGGCCTGGATGGATGGCCGCCAAGCCCAACACGCGCATCAAACGCTGGATGCGTTTGCGGTTGACGCCGCCGGCGATATCGCTTTTCAGCATCACGGCCATGCGGCGGCTGCCGTAGTAAGGGCAACGCGTATAGTGTTGGTCGAGCAGGCGCAGCACCAGCAGATTCTGCTCGCTCTCGAATATCGGCGAGTAGTAGTAGCTGGATCGGGGCAGGCCCGCCAGCTGGCACTGCCGCTTCACCGTCAAACTGGGATGATCCGATTCGATCCATTGCCGACGCTCGCTAACCGGAGAATCCAGATTTTTTTTTGATCCAGTCCAGCTCTACTTTAAGCTGTCCAATTTTACGATAAAGCTCGTCTTTTTCCGCCTCGTCTTGGTCATTACGCTGTTGCCGAGGGCTGGCAAACACCTCCGGCAAGCCCTCGAGCGCTTGCCGTTTCCAAATGCCGACCAGGTTCGGATGCACCGAGAACGCGCGCGCGATCTCGCTTGCGGTACGTTCTCCCCTGATCGCCTCGATCGCGACTTTCGCCTTGAACGAGGGCGTGAACTGTTGGCGTGGTCTTGATGGCACGGCCTTCCATTCTCCTTCTCGAAAGGCCTGCCGTCCACCTTAGCACCGTGTCCAGTTTTTGGGGTCCACTACAATCCCGGAACCGGTGTTCGCCTTCATCCCGGAATCCTGTTCGACATCATCCCGAAACGCCGTTCGGAATCATCCCGGAATCGCGTTCATCTTGCCCCGGATTCCCCAACCTGCCAGCGTATGACGATATGAACGCTTCGCAGTATCCAGAACGGCAAAGAACACGATGGTTATCTGGCCAGCGGCTTCCATGGGAAAGTCGTATCGACGCTCTTGCGCAGCCAAGTTTGTTCATACCAAACGAACCCAATCCCAAATTCGGACAAAATGGTTTCGTTCGGTCACCCGGAATCTGCGCCACCCAGCCCACAATCGCGGATTGATCGGTTGCGAACGCCCACCATCCGCGTTCATCAGCGGCTAGTCAGAAACCCACGCCCCCCCACACGCCAATTCGCCACTTTCCACGACTAAATTCTAATTAGAATCAAAACTTTACAAAATTCCCGACCCGAAAACGCTTGACACTGCCAGCTATCCTGAAAATAGAGAGAGACTTTTCTCAATGACGGTATCCCCCGCGCGCCTCGCCGCTAACCGAGCCAACGCGCAAAAGAGCACCGGCCCCCGCACCGCCGCCGGCAAATTCTTCGCCAGCCGCAACGCCATCCAGCACGGCCTACGCTCCAACCGCATCACCGTCGATCAGCGCCTCCTCGACATCCGCGATCGCTGGGCCAAGGATTACCCCGACGCCAACCCCGCTCACCTCATCCGTATCGCCATCGCCATCTGGAGAATCGAACAAATCGACCGCCTCGAAGACCAGCTCTTCCATCAGGCCCACGGCGATGACCTCGTCCAAGCCGTCGTCCTTCATAGCCGCCTCGCTCGCTACCTCGGCAGCGAATGGGCCGCGTTCAACACGGCCATCAAATCCATATTCCGCCTCCCACAAGTCCGTTTCACCTGGAACGGCGTCGTTTTCACCCCGCCGCCCGAGCCCACGCGACCCACCCTAATGTTGAAAACAAAGGATGAAAATGGGTTCGTTCGGTTTCCCCAGTTTTTTGACGCCACATCCGCCCTCGCCGCCTACGCCGACGCCCAAACCGCCCCGCCAGCCTCTTCAGAACAGTGGTTAAGGGGGCCAACCGGTGCCGCAGCGCCCTGATCCGCTACCTGCCAATACCCTGCGGACGGTATTTACGGGACAACCGCGTCCGGTCATGCTGGAAATACATTCGAACGTTTCTCGTTCAACACGTCCTCCGGTTTTTCCAGCCCGCGCCCCTCGCGTCATTCGGCGGCGAGCGGCCTGCGGGCTATTTTTTTGCCACACTGGGACTGAGCCGCTCCCCATAATGGACATCCCCGGTTTCTTGTTCGTCGACCACGTCGCCATCGCCGTCAAACCCGGCGATCTCGAAGCCCAGGTCGCCTCCTACGCCCGCCTTGGCTTCCGTGAAATTCATCGCGAAGAGGTGTACGGCGGCGACCAGGTCCGCGAAGCGCTGCTCCAAATCGGCGACGGCCCCAACCTCATCCAGTTGCTCGAGCCGCTCACCGCCGAGTCGCCCGTCCAAAAGCTCATTGACAAGAACGGCGGCCGCGGCGGCTTCGCGCACGTCGCCTTTCGCGTGCGTAACGCCCAGGCCGCGTTCGATCATATGAAGGAGAACGGATTCCAGATCATCGATCCGGCGCCGCGCCCGGGTTCCCGTGGGACTACCGTGTTCTTCGTCCACCCCAAATCCGCCGGCGTGCTGATCGAGGTCGTCGAAGATCATGCCCACTGAATTTCCGCCGGTCACAACCGACCAGTGGCTTGAGGCCATCCGCAAGGACCTCAAGGGCGCCGATTTCGCCGAAACTCTGCTCTGGCGCGGGCCCGGCGGCCTCATCGTCAAGCCGTTCTACCGTCGCGAGGACGTCACCCATCCCTCGCCCCCGAGCGAAGGACCCCGCGACTGGGAAATCCGCGAAGCCGAGCCGCCCGCCGACAGCTTCGCCATCGGAACGAGCTTCTTTTTCGAAATCGCCAGATTGCGCGCCTTTCGCCGCCTCAATCCGGACGCCAAAATTCATGCGCGATGGAACAATCCCGGCGGCGATCCCTACGTCACCATCCTTCGCGCCACCACCGCCGCCATGTCTGCCATTCTCGGCGGCTGCGATTCGCTATTCATCGAGCCCTTCGACTTCAACCCCCGCCTGTCGCTCAACATCCAGCGAATCCTCAAACACGAAGCCCTTCTCGATCGAGTCGCCGACCCGGCCGCCGGCTGTTACTACATCGAGTGGCTCACCACGCAGCTCGCAGGCGAGCCCGGTGAGGCGTCATCGGTCCCACGCTTCGACCACGAAGACTACGCCGCCGGCCTCCCTCCCTACCTCCGCGGCCCCTACTCGGCCATGTACGCCCTCCAGCCCTGGACCATCCGCCAGTACGCCGGCTTCTCCACCGCTGAAGATTCCAACGCCTTCTACCGCCGCAATCTCGCCGCCGGCCAAAAAGGCCTCTCGGTCGCCTTCGACCTCGCCACCCACCGTGGCTACGACTCCGACCACGAGCGCGTCGTCGGCGATGTCGGCAAAGCCGGCGTCGCTATTGATTCCGTCGAAGACGTCAACATTCTCTTCGACCAAATCCCGCTCGATCGTATGTCCGTTTCCATGACCATGAACGGCGCCGTCCTGCCCATCATGGCCTTCTACATCGTCGCCGCCGAAGAACAGGGCGTCCCCCCCGAAAAGCTCAGCGGAACCATTCAGAACGACATCCTTAAAGAGTTCATGGTCCGCAACACGTACATCTACCCGCCCGCCCCCTCCATGCGCATCGTCAGCGACATCTTCCAATACGTCTCGCGGAAGATGCCGAAATTCAATTCCATCAGCGTCAGCGGCTATCACATGCAGGAAGCCGGCGCCACTGCCGAGCTGGAACTCGCCTACACCCTCGCCGACGGCCTTGAATACGTCCGCGCCGGCGTCAACGCCGGTCTCGACATCGATGCCTTCGCCCCGCAGATCTCCTTTTTCTGGGACGCCGGCATGGACCACTTCACCGAGATCGCCAAGATGCGCGCCGCCCGCGTCCTGTGGGCTCGCATCGTCAATCGATTTCAACCGAAGAATCCGAAATCGCTCGCCCTCCGCGCGCACACCCAGACCTCCGGCTGGAGCCTCACCGCCCAGGATCCCTTCAACAACGTCGTTCGCACCTGCGTCGAAGCGCTCGCCGCCGTCATGGGCCACACCCAGTCGCTCCACACCAACGCCCTCGACGAAGCGCTCGCGCTGCCGACGGACTTCTCCGCCAAGATCGCCCGTGACACGCAGATCTACCTCCAGAACGAGATCGACATCACGCGAGTCGTCGACCCCTGGGGCGGCTCCTATCACGTCGAGAAGCTGACCCACGACCTCATGCAGCGAGCCTGGGATCTCATCGAAGAAGTCGAACAGCTCGGCGGCATGGCGAAGGCCATCGAAACCGGATTGCCGAAGATGCGCATCGAAGAGGCCGCCGCCCGGAAGCAGGCCCGGATCGACTCCGGCAAGGACATCATCGTGGGCGTCAACGCCTATCAGGCCGAAGGCGAGCCGCCCATCGAAGTACTCGAGGTCGACAACACCGCCGTTCGCAAAACGCAGATACGCCGGCTCGAGGAGCTGAAGGCAAAACGCAATCCAGCCGCGGTCCAGGAGGCCCTGCAAGCCTTGGCCGAGTGCGCGCGCACCGGCGAGGGCAACCTCCTCGACCTCTCCGTCGAAGCCGCCCGCCGCCGCGCGACTCTGGGCGAGATCTCCGCCGCGCTCGAACAAGTCTGGGGACGATACCAGGCCACGACCCGATCGATCGCGGGCGTCTACCTCTCCGAAAGCAAGTCCGGCAGCGAATTCGAGCAGGCTCGCCGCATGACCGATGAATTCGCGCGAACCGAAGGCCGCCGTCCGCGTATCCTCATCGCAAAAATGGGGCAGGATGGCCACGACCGCGGCTCGAAAGTCATCGCCTCCGCCTTCGCCGATCTCGGCTTTGACGTCGACATCGGACCTCTGTTCCAAACGCCGCGAGAGGTCGCGCGCCACGCTGTCGAAAACGACGTCCACGTCGTCGGCGCATCCTCGCTCGCCGGCGGTCACAAGACCCTCGTCCCGCAGTTGATCGACGAGCTGAAGAAACTCGGACGCGGCGACATACTCGTCGTCGTTGGCGGCGTTGTCCCGCCCCAGGATTACGACTTCCTGTACGCCGCCGGCGTCGCCGGCATCTATGGGCCTGGCGCCGTTATTCCGGTCGCGGCGCAGCACATCCTGCGCATCCTCTCGAGCAGCCTGGTCGCCTAGTGAAACCCCGGCTCTCAGTTCGCGAGTACGTCGATGGAGTGCTCAGCGGCGATCGCGCCGTCCTCGCGCGCGCCATCACCTTGGTCGAAAGCTCGCATCCCGCCGACTCGGACATCGCGCTCGACATTCTCGACGAATGCCTGCCGCACGCCGGTAAATCGATCCGCGTCGGCATCACCGGCGTCCCCGGCGCCGGCAAAAGCAGCGTCATCGACGCGCTCGGCACATACCTCACCGAAGAGCAGGGCGAGAAAGTGGCCGTCCTCGCCGTCGACCCCAGCAGCCAGATCTCCGGCGGCAGCATTCTAGGTGACAAAACGCGCATGGAAAAGCTTGCCGTCGACGAGCGCGCCTTCATCCGGCCCTCGCCATCCGGCGGCACGTTGGGCGGCGTGGCCCGCCGCACCCGCGAATCCATGCTGCTCTGCGAAGCCGCCGGCTACCGCAACGTCATCGTCGAGACCATCGGAGTCGGCCAATCCGAAACCGCCGTCCGAACCATGGTCGACTTCTTCCTCCTGCTCGCCATCTCCGGCGCCGGCGACGAACTGCAAGGCATGAAGCGCGGCATCACCGAGATGACGGATCTGGTAGCGGTGAACAAAGCCGACGGCGATAACCGCGCCCGAGCGGAACGAACCCGCCGCGACTACGAGAACGCCCTCCACCTCTTCCCGCCCAAGGCCACCGACTGGACGCCCCGGGCAGTCACCTGCTCCGCCCTGACCCGCGAAGGCATCCCCGAACTATGGCAGCAAGCCATCCAACACAACAATCAGGTGGATATAACCAAAATCCGGCAGGAACAACTAAAAACCTGGATGCACGAAATCATCGACCAGGGACTCCGCGATCGCTTCCAGCCCCAGATCCGCCAACTCGAGCAAGAGGTAGCCGCCAACCATCTAACGCCCTTCCGAGCCGCCCAACGGCTACTAAAAAAATTCGGGGACACTGCGGGCAAGCGATAACGATGACCCGACCACCGACACCCCAGCCGAGTCCCCGAATTTTGCTTCACGTCTACTGCAAACCCGTCTGAACCGGCCGAGCCGCCGTCCCCTCAGCCTTATAAGCAGCATTAATAAACTCAGTCACATCCTTGTGCAGCTTCTCCCGGCTCTTCCGCTCGATGTACATCATGTGACCCGCTTCGTAGTAAGTGAAGCTAACATTCTTCCGGATCGCCGGCTCGAGCATCATGTGCGACACCGTATACTCGATCCCGTTGAACGGCGTAGCCAGGTCATAGTAACCCGCCACCACCAGCAGCTTCAGCGAGCCCTGCTCCGTCATCGCCGACCGCAGCACTTCCGCGACCTCGGTGTTCCCCGTCTGATCCCAAGGCCGCACATTGCCGGTGATGTGATAGTACAGGTCGGTGTTCCACTTCAGATCCCGCCGCACATAATCCTGGAACGCCGCCGAGTAAGCGCCGTAATAGGCCGGCTGGCTAGCGTCATATTCCGCCCGCTCGCCCGCCGCATCCACGTCCATGCCGACGAACCGCGAGTCGAGCCTTCCCACCGTCTTCCGCTTGTCGCGCAGCAGCTCTTTGAACCAACGCTGTGGACTGATGCGCAGGTTGGTCTGCTCGATGTACTTCGTCGAAAGGCCCGTCATGCGCGCCGTGTCCTTGACCACCTTCTGATACTCGGCGGGCGAGATCTCGTCGCCCTTCTCGAGCGCGAGCGCATACTCGCCATGCGCGAACTCCCGCGCCTGCTTAGCCATCTGCTCGGCCGAGAGCCGCTGCAGCTCCGGCGGGAGCAGCTTGTGATACCACGCCGACATGATGTAAGTCGGCAGGAAGAACTTCGAACGATCGTCCGCCCCGAAGTTCGCGAACGCGACCGACGACACCAGCACGACGCCGTTCAGGTAGATCGCGTGCCGCCGCTGCAGCACGCCGGCGAGCTGCGCCGACCGCGTCGTCCCGTAGCTCTCGCCGATCAGGAACTTCGGCGAACCCCACCGCTCGTTCCTCACCAGGTACTGGTAGATGAAATCCGAGAACCACGTCGCGTCCTGCACGATGCCGTAATACTGCGCGCGGCTTTCGCCCGGCGCCGGACGGCTGTACCCGGTTCCGATCGCGTCGATGAACACCATGTCCGTAGCATCGAGGAACGAGTCGCCGTTCTCCACCACCGAGTACGGCGCCGGCATCGCATAGCCGTCATCCGACAGCTTCACGCGCTTCGGCCCCAGCCCCATGTGCGTGAACATCGAACCCGAGCCCGGTCCGCCGTTATACACAAAGGAGAGCGGCCGCTTCGTAGCATCCGGCACATTGTCCTTCGTGTACGCGACGAAGAAGAAGGTCGCCTTCGGCGTGCCCTCGTCATCCTTGACGACGTACGTCGCCGCCGTCGCCGTATAGCTGATCTCCTGCCCGCCGATCCGCGCGCGATGCTTCGTCACCGAGGTCTTCTCCTCGGGCGGCGGACCGCGCCGCGCTGCCGGCTGATTCGCCTCAACCGCAGGCGGCTGTTGGTCGGCTGGATTTCCCCGGCCGCCACGCCCCTGGGCGAACGCAGACGTAACGATCAAGGCCGTAAGGGCAACAACTCTCATGGTGCGCATGGTTCTGGTCATTTTACTGCACGCATCACCGTAGCGCAGGTCTCCGACCTGCCCATCGGCCGACTACGGAACCTTGCGATCCGGATCGATCAGCAGCTTCAAGTTCGGCGGGCTAACCGCATCGCCCAGCGCGATCTGGATCTGCGGATCGCGAGGCGCCGCGTCCGGCAGGTGCAGGTTGATTTGGTACAAACCGCCGAATCCCGGCGCAACTCCGGCGTACCCGACGCGCGACCCGTCGACTCGTTCGCCGTTCAGCAGAACGCGAAAGTCGGCGAAGTTCCGGACCCAGGCAGCGCCGGTCGGGATCTCGGCGTAGCCGATGCCCGGCGTCGTCTCGCCCAACCCCGTCGCATACAGCGCGATCCACTCGCCCGGCGCCGCCGGCGACTGCGTCGTGATCAGCGCCCCGTCGGTGTGCGTCGCGATCACGGTCGCGCCGTCGAGTTGGAACAAGGCCGGCGACGCGGCGACCAGGTTGATCAAAGCAACCGGTCCCCAGGTCGAGTCGAGCTGCACCTGCACCTCCGCGGGCCCCGGCGTCAGGATCGTCGGCAGCAAGGCGTTGATCTGCGTCGGCGAGACGTAATAGATGAACGCCGCGATGTGATTCACCCAGACGCGCAGCCCGGTGCCGCTCAGAATCGTGGGAAGCCGCCCGCCCTGAATGTCCGTACCGATGAGTTTGCGCTCGCCGTACGCGAGGTCCTTTCCATAGATGGTGATGAACGTATTGGGGGCTACCGGCCCGCCCAGGAAGGACGCTCCGTTGACGATGCTGGTTGCCGAGTAGGACGGCGCTTCCCGGGACGCGCGCTCGGCGGCGAAGGACGCCGACAAACACAGCGCTGCCAGCAGCGGAACCGCTGAGGGCATGGAAGGATGTAGTGCCCGCTGCGTTCAGGAATTCTCACATAATTTAAGAATGCCGATGAAGGCGGCCGGGCTGGTTCTGATCACCATCGTTTGCGCGGCTCTCATCTACGCGTCGGTTGTGGCATTCGTGATGCCGAAAGCCGCAACCACGGCGGCCCTGGTGATGATCGTCGTCATTGTCGCGCTGCAGGTCCACCTGGCCCAACGGACCCGCCTGATTCAAGCCGCCGCCGTCAATCTCGGCGTCTGGGCGCTGTTCGCCCTCGCGTATCTCGCGAACCTCCGGTTCTCGACGAGCAGCATTCTGCTGGTTGGATTGGCGCTGGCGGCAGCCGCGGTGAGCACCGCCCTCTACGCCGTGATTTCCCGGTTCGCCAACTTGATCAGTTCGATTTACTCACGACCGCGGCGATGAAGCGGTCGAGCACCCGATAATCGGCGCCGGGCGACTCGGCGACGAAGAAGTAGTTGCCTTTGTAGGTGACCATCTTGCCCGGCTGTACGCGCGATTTCTGGACCGCCTCGAACGCGGTCCCGTCGTTCATCTCGTACACGGTGAGCGTCATTTCAGGACTGCCGCGATAGGCGCCGCGCCAGGCTCGCTTGGCGCTCGGCATGAGTTCCGCCGCGGCGGCGGGCGGCCCCGCGAGCGTCCACTCGCCCGCCGTTTCCGGAAATGCGAACGGCGCCGCAGGGCGCGAGCACGCGGCGAGCGCGACAAACAATATCAACAAAGATTGTCGGACCACAACATATGCTACACCTGAAAGTTAGTGCACCTCACCATATATCGTGACGAGCCGAACTCGGAACGGCTCGCCGAGCAGTTTCAAAAAGAGCATGTGCTGGCAAGGCTGAGGGCGCTCGATTCGCGCGCCCGCCGCAAAGGACTGAAGTCGCTCGATCCGTCCAAGAACCCGCTCATCGGCATCGGCATGGAAATCGACCGCCGGCGCGTGAAGAAGAACTCGTACGGCGTATTCAATCTGAGTTGGCAATCCGAGCAGAACCCGGACTGGGCAGACCGCATCCTGTCCGAGTTGGCGGAGATTCGCGACGGGATCCGCAAGACGCACCGCGCGCCGCTGCAGTTTCTGATCTGGGCGGGCATGGGCGGATCGGCCGAGGACAAGTCGATGTACAACGCGGCGGGCCTGCTGAAGCGCGGTCCGCGCTGTTACGTCGTCGACTCGACGGATCCGGCGAAACTCAGCAATGTCCTCGAGGACATCACGAAGCGGTCTCGTTTGCCGCTCGGCGCGGCGCTGCGCCGCACGCTGGTCGTGGGCATGGCGATGGGCATGACGTCGTATGAGCCCGTCGTAAATCTCGAGAAGCTCGCGAAGCTGTACGACAAGTACGGCATTGACTCGCGGCCGAACTTCATTTACATGACGCTTCCCGGGTCGCTGCTCGACCAGTTTGCCTCCGAACGCGGCTATTGCCGAGTAGAGCTGCAGCTCGATGACGCGAATTCGACGGCAGGACGCCACAGCGGACCTCTCACGCGCGGCAGCCTTTACCCGTTAGGCCTCGCCGGCGTGGATTTGAAGTCGTGGATCTCAGCCACCCGGCTTACGGACGAGCAGATCCACTCGGCCTGGCGGCTCGCGGCGTTCATTCACGCGCAGGCGGAGGCGGGCCGCGACAAGGTCACGCTCGCGCTGCCAAAGGCGTGGGCGGGCGCGGCGCTTTGGACCAAGCAGGATTTTGAAGAGAGCCTCGGAAAGTCGGAAGACATCGGCGTCAAGATCGTGATCGGCGAGCGGATTCGCATGCAGAATTACCGGCCGCCGAAGGATGCCGCGCAGGACCGCATGTTCCTGTTCGTGCAACTCAAGGGCTCGCCCAATCCGGATGCGTTGAAGATCAATCTGCTTCGACGATCCGGCTATCCGACCGCAGCCGTGACATTTCCCGCGGGTACGCCGCTCTCCGCCTACATGCAGTTCATCCACTACGTCATCTTCGGGCTCGGCTACCTGCGCGACATGAACTTCGTGACGCAGCCGAGCGTGGAGCTGTACAAGGCGATCACGAATCGGCTGTTCGCCGACGCCGAGCGTTCCGGCGGGATTCAACGCTCGAAGGAATGGACGAGCTTCATGGAGTCGCCGCGGCAAGGGCGCTGGCGCGGCAACGTCGTTCTGCATTACGACCGGCTCGCGCTCGGCGACATCGACGCATCAGGCCCGGCGCCGGCGGCCTACGCGGCCATTCTCGGGCGCCTGTTTTCGGAACGCGCCGCCGAGTACGGCGAATTGACGTTCTTCGGCGACACGCGCTATTCACGGCGCGGTAAGGCGATGCGAGCGGTGTTGGACCGGGCGGCCGAGAAGCTCTTCCGCAACCGGCTGCATGCGCCGGTAGACGTCTACGAAGGCCCGGCGATGAATCACTCGTATCACGAGATGATCATCGGCCACGGAAAATGCCTGTCGACCGTTCTCCTTTCCGAGACTGCCGATGAGCTTCCTGAAGCGGGCTACACCGCGGATTATCATCGCGCCCAGTTTCTGGCAACGCAAATGGCCCTGGCCGAACGAAAGCGCGCGGTGGTCGCGATTACGGTGAAAGACCTGGGCGAGCGCAGCCTGAACGCGCTGGACGAGTTCTTTCAACAGACGATCCGCCGGCTCGAGGATTAGCGATGGCGAAATACAAACCAGTGGGAGCGAAGAGGAGCGCGGCGGCGAAGAAATCCATCCGCAGCGCGATTCCGTGCTTCGTCATAATACTGATCGGTTTCGGATTGATGATGATTCTGTTCTTCGCGTTTCTACGATCACGATGACACGAATAGACGGGCGCCGCCCCAACGAGATGCGGCCTGTCAAAATCACGACGGACTATCTGCTCACCGCGGAGGGCTCCACGATGATCGAGGTCGGCAACACGCGGGTGCTGTGCGCCGCGTCGGTCGAGGAGAGCGTGCCGTCGTTTCTGCGCGGATCGGGCAAAGGATGGATCACAGCGGAGTACTCGATGCTGCCGCGGGCCACCGCGACGAGGTCGGCCCGTGAAGTCGTGAAGGGCCGACAGTCGGGAAGGACGCTCGAGATTCAACGGCTGATCGGACGATCGTTGCGGGCGGTCGTGGATTTGACGGCGCTCGGCGAGCGGAGCGTCATCGTCGATTGCGACGTCATTCAGGCGGACGGCGGAACCCGCACGGCGTCCATCACCGGCGCATACGTGGCGGTGGCTGCCGCGCTCGGCAAGCTAAAGAAGTTCGGCGCGTTGAAAACCTGGCCGCTTCGCGACGCGGTGGCGGCCACCAGCGTTGGAATCTTCGGTGGCCACGGTCTGCTGGATCTGTGCTACGAAGAGGACTCGAAGGCCGAAGTGGACATGAACCTGGTGATGACGGGTTCGGGGCGCTTCGTCGAACTGCAGGCCACGGCCGAAAAGACCGCCTTCGACGACGCGCAACTCGCCCATTTGATCAGCCTGGGCCGCAAAGGAATCTCCGAGCTGATGGATCTGCAGAAAGCGGCGCTCGCCGCGGCATGACCGTCCGCTGCGCCACGTCCAATCCCGGCAAGCTCCGCGAGTTTCGAATCGCCGCCGAGCAGTTCGGCGTCCATGTTGAGCCGCTGATCGCGCCGCCTCCGGAAGAGACCGGGGACACGTTTGAAGCGAACGCGATCGAGAAGGCGCTCTACTATTCGGCCCACACGCCGGACTGGATCTTCGCGGACGATTCCGGGCTTGAGGTACGCGCGCTGGGCGGCGCGCCAGGGGTGCACTCGGCGCGCTACGCGGGGCCGAATGCGACCGACGAAGCGAACAATCGACTACTTCTCGAGCGCTTGACCGGAGTCGAGGATCGTGCGGCTCAATTCGTGTGCGTCATTGCGCTCGCGCGAAACGGCCAAGTGGAGCGAACGTTCCGCGGCGTAGTGGAGGGCGTGATCGTCAACGAGCCTCGCGGCCCGAACGGGTTCGGATACGATCCTTTGTTCTATCACGCGCCGTTCGGCTGCACCTTCGGCGAGGCCGCGACGGACGCGAAGATGGGCGTGTCACATCGGGGGCAGGCTCTGCGCCAGCTCTTCGAATTCCTGGCTGGCCATTGCTGATGTCCTCGCCTTCTGCTACTGTTCGCTAAATGAAGACGACGATCCTGCTGTTCGCGTTCCTGGGTTTGGCCGCGGGCCAAACGGTGCAGTCGTACAACACAATCAAGCAGAAACTGGCGGCGGGCAAGCAAGTGGTCGGCGGCACCGTCTACATCTCCGATCCCGACACATACTGCGCGATGGCGAACGCCGGGTTCGACTATCTCCTTTCCAGCACATTGGGATCCTAAGCTTAGAATTCCACGTGGACAAGTTGTCGC
>JADMIO010799902.1_pt1 | contig 109083 bp, 96 predicted proteins | sample 8958161 | NCBI WGS metagenome assembly JADMIO01 (sample SAMN16585339, study PRJNA669376) | soil metagenome | isolation source: Crop rotation soil | place: USA: Cullars Rotation, Alabama | collected 2011
CGCGACAACTTGTCCACGTGGAATTCTAAGCTTAGGATCCCAATGTGCTGGAAAGATCTGCACGGTCTTGGACCGGAAGATGCGTATACAGGTGGCGGGCGCCTGGGCTCGGCTCAACGCGGGGTGATCGGTGAGAACGTGTGGGCCGTCGGTCCGACGGGTCCGCGCAACTGCGACGAGTTCAAGGACACGACACGCCCGCGCTACGCGCAATTGCAAGCGTTGCTCAAAGCCAACGATGGAGCCAAGCCTCGCGTGCAGCTCGCTGCAGCGAACGTGAGCAAGATCGAGCCGATCGAAGCTGGCACGGATACTGGGCGTTTGCGCGTCACCTTCAAAGGATCCGCGATCAACCCGAACGTGACGACTACAACCGCTCGACAAAACCTCACCTATACTCGCGTGGTGGATCGTGTGGTGCTCGGCACCGGCTATGAAAAAGACGATGGCAGCGCCTACGTAGGCGTCCTCGGTCGCGCCAATAAAGATTTCAGAGCCAAGCTCGAGGACGTGCGCGGAAAACCCGCGAGCTTCCAAGAAGAAGTGGTGATCGCGCGCCGCTTCGCCGATGCGCCGGACGTGGTGTTCGTGGGACCCGCGGCCGGTAAGTTGCCGGATGACAAAGAGCTCGCGGGCATCCAAGAAAATTCCGTCGGCCTGTTCGCCAACACACCGCGCACCGAAGCGCTCGCGCAGCAGTTGGCCGCGACCGATTTGCAAAAACCGAAGCCGCCGCGCTTCATGATCGCAGAACAAGAGCCCGCTTTTCTTCAGGCGGGCAGCGGCAGCGTCACGATCGACGTGCCAAAAGCGCTCGATGGTCGTGCGGTGCGCGGCGACAATGCACTCGCAGTGAAAAGCGCGATCATCGCGGCGATTGGCAACATACCAACAGGTACACTCGACCTCACGATCCGTGCGCCTGAAGAAGGCAAACTCGAGTTCACGAGCCCGCTCGTCGACGCAGAAAGTGTAGGAAGACTCAGCCAAGCACTGGCAGCCGAAGTAGGCTTGCTCGAGCGTTTGATCGTGATGACGCGCGGTAAACGCGTGCTGAAGATCTCAGCCCCTGCCGACAGAGACGGCAAAATTCGCGCGAACGAACTGCAAGTGCAGACGCCGGTCAAGGTGAGAGTGGCTAAGAAGTGAAGTTCAGGAATTGAGTTCGAGCGGGAGTTCTTCGTCGAGCAAGTTGGCCTTCGCGGCCGCCGGCAAATCGACGAGCGGCGTCCGCCCACCCAAGATGCCGCGCACTTTCGCCTTCTTCTGACGATAGCGCCATTGCTGATAGTGCGCCGAGCACAGCCCACGTGCCACGGCTTTGCGATCACATTGTTCGCAAATTTTCTGCGCTGAGCGCGCGAGCGGATCATCTTCACGACCCGATCGTTCCACGTTCTCGAGGATCGCCAAGCGCCGCTCGATTTGCGCGAGCCGTTGACGAATTTCCGCGAGTGGTTCGCGCAGCGTCTCGCACGCCCGTTCCCCAGCTGCTGCGACAATAGTGTCGAGCAGCTTACCTACATCGGCATTGAGCGAGTTCATTGTTTGCCCCTTTTATTCTTTCCGTTTTGATCCGTTGATGTTGGTCTCGACCAACGGCCGCCCGGTCTAGAAAAATCCCGCGAGGCGCAACGCGATGAGCAGCGCGTAGATCACGAGCGACTCGATGAGCGCGAGCGAGAGCAACATCGGCGTGTTGAGCTTGTCGGCTGCGCCCGGGTTGCGCGCGATACCTTCGAGCGTGGCTGCAGCGGCACGGCCTTGGCCGAGCGCGCCACCGAGCGCCGCAACGGCGATCGCGAATGCCGCGGCCATGCCGAGCATCGCCTTTTCCGACATGCTGCTACCCATGTGCGCCGCGTCATCCGCGAACGCCACCATCGGCAGCAAGGTGAACAAAACAGCAGCAAGACCCGAGAACGCTTTCTTCAACATTTCCTTCTCCACTTAGTGAAAAACCGAACAGCCTGAAAACTAGGCGTGTGCCTTCGCGTCAGAGTGACCATGATCATCGCCGTGGTGAGAATCACTGACGGCGAGCGAGAGATAAACCATCGAGAGCAAGCTGAAGACCACCGTCTGCACGATGCAAACGATGAAGCCCAGCAAGAAGAACGGCAGCGGCAAGATGAACGGTATGATGCCAACGAACGCGCCGAGCACGGCGTGGTCACCAATCATGTTACCCATCAAACGCAGAGACAAAGACATCGGCCGTGCCAGGTGCGAGATCAGTTCGATCGGAAACATGATCGGCGCGAGGAACCAGCCCCACCATTCGCCCACGGGATTCGCCATATGTGTGATGTGGCCGATGCCCTGAACGCGGAACGCGTGCACATTGTAATAGAGGAACACGAACAGACCACAGGCGAAGGTGGTGTTCAGATTGTCGGTCGGCGGCGAGAAACCCGGGATCAAGCCGAGCGAGTTCGAAAAGAAAATGAACAGCGCGAGTGAACCGATCACCGGAAAGAAGCGACGTGCTTCTTTCTCACCGCACAGACCCTTGAGCTGACCATAGAGCGCCGCTGAGATCACTTCGACGAAGTTGAGCGCGTTGAACTTTGGACCCGGGATGACGCCGCCGTCTTTCGCCGCCGAGAGTTGCGCGCGTGCACTGAGCGACACGAACAACATCACGATCACCACGAGCACCGCGGCGAGCACGTGTTGGATGGCGATGGCGCCACCCATGAGCCAGGTCTTGCCGCCGGCTTGCTGCACGTAAGCCGTCAGGTTGTCGAACCCGGGCAAGAAACTGAACCAGCTCATTCCATGCGGCATGTTCGTCTCACTCAGTTTTGTCCGGCCGCTTGAGCAGCCGAACGAAAAGCAACAGGTACATCGCCATTGGCAGCGCCGAGAAACCGATGATCAAGCCGAGCACGTCGAGCTTCATCACCAAGGTCAAAACGCCCAAAACCGCTACCAGAAACCCGAACTTCGATGCGTACAGAAGGGCGAAGGCGCGCTGCCCCTGGCCCTTCTGGAGGAGCATCCGGCTCAGGGCTATTCGCCCCACCGTGAAATTGATCCCGCAAAACAGCGCACCGACCGTGGCTGCGCGTGCTAGCGGCGCTGAACTGAACAACGCGGTGCAGAGAATGATCCCCGCTGCCACCGCCCACACCAGAGCCTCCGCGAGACGGGAGGAGCTCTCTGGTTTCTCGCTCAAGGCTGCTTGCCATCATCTGGTTTGCTGCCTTGCGCAAGGAGCGATTTGCCGACTTTGAAGAGCGCAAGGAACCCAGCAGCGATGCCGAGCAGAACGCCCGTGATCGCCAAATAAGGCTTTGTTCCAAATCGTCCATCAAGCCACCGTCCGCCAAATAAACCAATCGCAACCGACAGACCCAACTCCAAGCCGAGCGCGGTAAACCTGCCTGCAAGGGCAAAAAGTTTAGGGTCTGTACGCAAATTCGCGCGCGGCATAGCATCCGCAATGCGATGAGTCAAACAGGATATGGAGTCGATGTGGTCACGATAATCCCAGCCTTCTCAGATAATTATATGTACGCGGTGCAAGCCGAAACCGGCGTCGTCATCATCGATCCATCCGAGGCGAAGCCGGTGATCGATCGCGGTCTAAAACCGATCGCCTTGTGGTGCACACATCATCATCCTGATCATGTGTCAGGCATCAGTGAGCTGCTTCAACATTATGGACAGATGCCGGTCTTAGGGAGCGCTTATGATTTGCAACACGCGCGTATCGACAAGCAGACACAGGGCGTGGACGACGGCGAAGAAGTGGTGGCGGAATCTGTGCGAGCCCGAGTGTTCGCCACCCCAGGCCATACGCTCGGCGCCGTTTGCTATCTGATCGGCGATGCGTTGTTCACCGGCGATACCTTGTTCATCGGCGGTTGCGGACGTTTGTTCGAGGGCACCGCCGAGCAAATGTTCGCGACGCTCTCTCGCTTGCGTGCGTTGCCTGATGCGACCCGCATTTACTGCGGACATGAGTACGCGGAGCGCAATTTGGCGTTCGCTGCTGCGTTGGTCGACGATGTGGCGGAGTATTCGGCGCAGATTCAAACGCTGCGTGCGCATGGAAAGCCTTCCGTGCCGCAAACACTCGCGAATGAAAAACGCAGCAACCCGATGTTGCGTTTCGATGATGCGAAAATTTCCGCGGCAGTGAGTGCAAGCAGCGGCGTCGCCACTTTCGTCGCCGTACGGAAGCGGCGCGATGCCTGGTGATCTTTTGTAAGTGATTGACAGGGACAGCTCCGCACACGCAAAAGAATTCGCGATGGCCGAAGATCCGATCGCGCAAGCATTGAAGCAGTTCGGGCTCACCGCGCTGCGGCCGTCGCAAAAAGAAGTGATCGAATCGATTCTCGCCGGGCATGACACGCTCGCCGTGATGCCGACGGGCGCCGGCAAATCGCTCTGCTATCAATTACCCGCGTTGCTTTGCGAAGGCGTAACGGTCGTGGTGTCGCCGCTGATCTCGCTGATGAAAGATCAAGTCGATTCGATGCAAGCCGTCGGCATCAACGCGATCGACATCACCAGCCAAAGCGAAGATCCGCGCGCACGCCTCGAACAAGTCGCGCGCGGTGAAGCGAAGCTCGTTTACGTTGCGCCCGAACGCTTTCGTTCGACGCGTTTCATCGAAGCGCTGCAACAAACACGTATCGCACTCTTTGCCATCGATGAAGCGCACTGCGTGTCGCAATGGGGGCATGACTTCCGACCGGACTATCTCCGCTTGGAGCCCATGCTCGCGCAGTTGAAACCAGAACGCCGCGTGGCGCTCACCGCAACGGCCACGCCGGAAGTGCGCACCGATATCGAACGTGCGCTTGGACTCAAAGATTGCAAAGTGTTCGTGCGCGGATTCGATCGGCCGAATCTGACTTTCGCCGTCGAGTCGATGACCAAGAAACAAAAAGGCGTGCGCATCGCCGAGATCCTACGGGAAGACGAAGGCGGCGCGGCGATCGCGTATGTTGGAACGCGCAAAAACGCCGAGGCCTTGGCCGAAGAACTGAAGACCGAGGGCCTGCGCACCGGCGTTTATCACGCGGGTTTGCCGGATGAGACGCGTAAAGACGTGCAAGATCGCTTCATGGACGACGCCTACGATGTGCTCGTCGCCACGAACGCGTTCGGCATGGGCGTAGACAAAGGCGATGTTCGCCATGTGTTTCACGCGGATCTTCCGCGCAGTTTGGAAGCCTACTATCAGGAAGCCGGCCGCGCAGGGCGCGACGGTGAACCAGCGCGTTGCATCTTGCTGTTTGCGGGTGGCGACGTGCGGCTGCAGGAATACTTCATCGAGTCCGGTCATCCCTCGGCAGCGCTGATGCGAAATGTATGGAAAACAATACATAACGAGCCGGGCTTGCCGCTCGATGTTTTGGAAGCACGCGTCGAAGCCAAGAACATGATGCAGCTCGAGGCGGCGATCCGTCAGCTGCAGAGTGGCGGCCTGTTGGTCGATACCGGCCAAGGCTTACAGGCTTCACGTCCGCCCGAAGGGTCGCAGCCTTTCGATCCAGAAGGACCGACGAAACGCGCGAAAGTCGAACAGCAGAAACTCGCGCGTATGACGGCGTATGCGTACTCGCACCGTTGCCGGCGCTACGAGATCTTGTCCTATTTCGGCGACGAAGACGCGCGCGGAAAAACGCGTTGCGAAGCTTGCGACAATTGCATGCAGAGGCCTGAGCGAGCGCTCGATGCGCGTGAACGCGAACGCGCGCTCAGCGTGTTGCGCCTGATCGATCAGACCGAAGGCCGTTACGGACGCATGCGCCTCGTGCAGATCTTGCTCGGTGAAGAGAGCGAAGATCTGAAGCAGCGCCGTCTGGATCGCCTGCGCGAATTCGGGTTGCTCTCTGGTGCCGATAAAAGCTTGGTGCTCGATTTGATCGCCAGCTTGGAAGCGAGCGGCTTCTTGCACACCGAAGCTGGCGAGTATCCGACTTTGTCGATCACTGAAGAAGGTCTGCAAGTGCTACGCGAACCAGCGTCATTGCAAACGCTGACGGTGATCGCGCCGCGGCGAATCGCGAAGAAAAAGGCGCAGAAGTCCGGTGGCGATGGGCCGATCGACTCCGCCTTGGTCGATAAGCTGCGCAATTTGCGCACGGCGATCGCGCGTGAAGAGCAACGTCCCCCGTTCATGATTTGGAGCAACAAGACTCTCGACGCTATCGCCCGGCACCGGCCGAAGAACCGCGACGCGTTGTTGCGCGTGCCGGGAATGGGCGAGCACAAAGCGCAGACGTTCGGCGAGCGGATTTTGGAAATTACGCGGTCGGCTTAGTTACTGTCGAACGACGCGAGTACTCTGCGGGCGACGTCGTTTTTGTTCTTGCGTGTACCGAGGCCTTGCTCGAGCGAGCTGACCACTTGTTGTCCATTCAAAGTGAAACGCATGAACACGCGGCATAGCGGTTGATCTTCGCGCGTGAGATTCTGCCAAGCGCGTTCACCTTCACCGAGCGTGAGCGTGCTCGCGAGGTGCGTACGAATCGTACTCATCTCGTCATTGCTCGCGCTGTCTTGTCCGCTTGCTTGCAATTGTAGATCGAGTTGTTGCGCGGCGACTTCGATGAATTTTTTCAGCTCTTCCTGCGCTTGCTCTTTCGCTTGCGCGGCGAGCGCTTCACTCGTGCCAGACGCGCCTTCTACGAAGACCCAGAGATAGATTTTTTCGCCCTGCACTTCGACGCCGTTTTGCGGAAAGGCATCGAGTTGCAACGAACCGCCGTGCGCGGTCACCGTTTCATTTGCGCCGTGTGGGCCGTTTGGATCAGCTGTGGGCTGTGGTGCTTGGGAGCACGCGACGAGCAGGAACAGAGGAACAACAACGCGCATGCCAAAGAGTCTAGCTGGTCTCAGGGTGTGCGCAACGTGAGCGCGCTCACCATGCCTTACCTTCGCCTCGGTAAGTCTTCGCACGCCCGACGATCTTATCGCCGCGAACGAGGACGTACTCGAGCAAGTGTTCAGCCAGTTCGCCGGCTTTTGCATGGCGGAAGAACACCGGATCCCCGAGTTCCAAGTTCACACTGGTGGGAACTTTCAGACCGGTTTGCACCTCACCAACGCCTTCATCGGGCAAAATCTCGAGCCCTGCCGGCATGTAGGGAAGAGGGAGACGATCCGCCCCGGCACCACCAGAAGCGGTGAAACCGCCACCGCTCACCGTGATGAAACCGGGCGCCGCATGCCGCGTGACTTGCACGGCGTACAGCGCGGCTGGTCGCAAAGAGAGCCCCTTATAATAGTCGAAGAGGTGGCTCGCGAGATAACCCGAACCGATCGTCACTTCGCTCAAACAATGTTCGTTTTTTGCTACATGAGCGGTGCCGGTGCCGGCGCCGTTGAATAGAAAATCTTTGTAACCGCGTTTTTGCAACGCTTCTGCGAGCGCCTCGCGCAACTGAGCGACGCGCGGCGCTGCCACCGCTTTGAACGCGCGCATCGGTGCGTTCTTCATTCCCGCAAACGGCGAGTTATCCACCAAGCCAGCAACGTGCGCTTCGTACACCAGCAGACCGCGCAGTTGCAGCGACTTGCGCGCTTCGATGCGATCGACCAACGCGAGCATCTCTTGTACCGAGTGGATCGGACTGCGCCGCACACCAAGATGCAGCGGGCCAACGCGCAGCGAGGAGTCCACATCGATCACCACGCGCATGCGCACATTGGCGCGCTCCGCGGCATCAGCGATCGCGCTTACATGCGCTTCGCTATCGACTGCGAGCGAGACCTGTTCATGCTGCGCGATCGCAGTGTCCACGTCGCGTATGGTTGGATAAGCAACGAGCAGATCTTTGAACCCGTTCTCTGCGAGCCACGCCGCTTCGCGCACGGAATAACAGAGCAAGCCTTGATACTGTTTGCCGCCTTGATCGAGCAAATAGCGCAGCAACTCGCGTGAGCGCACCGACTTCGAAGCGACACGGATCGTCGCGCGCCCACCCGCAACACGCGCGTTCAAACGGCGCATGTTTTCATCAACGGCGTCGAGATCGACGAGACCGCACGGGAGCGATTCGTCTTTGAGCAACGCCTTGTAGCGCTCGTAGTCGCTCATTTTTTCTTGGCCGCGGCGAGCTTGGCTTTCAGCTGCTTGGCGTAACCTTCTTTGTTCGTCTGACGCGCGCGACCGATCGCCAGAGTTTCTTGCGACACGGGCTCAGTGATCACACTGCCCGCCGCCACGTACGCGCCGTCTTCGATCGCCACTGGAGCGACCAGCGTCGAGTTCGAACCGATGAACACGTCGGCACCGATGCGCGAGAACGGCTTCGTGAAGCCGTTGTAATTACAAATGATCGTGCCGGCGCCGATGTTCGTACCGGATCCGATCTCTGCGTCGCCCAGGTACGAAACGTGGTGGGCTTTTGCTTTGCTCTTCACGTGCGTCTTCTTTACTTCGCAAAAATTGCCCACTTCGGCCGCCTCTTCGAGCACCGATCCCGCACGCAAACGGCTCACCGGACCGACTTGCGCACGCGCACCGATCTCTGAATCTTCACCGTAAGTGAACGCGCGCACGCGGGCGTGCTCATGCACTTTCATATTGTCGAGATGCGCGTGGTGCTCGATGATCGCCGACGCGCCGATCGCCGTCGTACCAAGCAAGGTCACGCCGCGCTGAATGTAGGCGCCCGCTTCGATGGTCACCCGCGGTCCGATAGTGACGTCGCTCGCTTCGATGGTGACGCCGCGCTCTTGCCACGTGTGCACGATCGTCGCTTGCACGATCGCGGTCGAACGCATCAACTCGGCCTGTGAATTGACGCCGAGCACCACGTCGGAGCTCTTCGCCACGCACATCACTGCGTCGCCTTTGGCCGCCGGCACGATATCGGTCAGATACAATTCGTTCTGCGCATTCTTCGGTGTGAGCTTGGCGATCGCATCCGCGAGAAACGCGTGATCCACCGCGTAAGCGCCGGCGTTCACCAAGTTCACTTTCTGTTCATCATCGTTGGCATCACGCTGCTCGACGATGCGCTCGAGCTTGCCATCGCGCGTGATCATGCGACCGTAACCGAACGGATTCGGCACATTTGCCGCAAGAACCGATACTTTGTGCGCGCCCTTCTGATCGATCAACGCTTGCAAGGACGGCGCGTCCAAATGTGGACTATCACCGCAAGCGATGATCCATTGTGCAGCAGGAGTTGCGAGACCCGTCAGCGCCACTTGCACTGCGTGACCCGTTCCTCGCTGCGGCTCCTGCACTACGTAGTCGATGCGCGCACTTTGCAAAAACGCGAGCGAAGAGATGGCCGATTTTACTTCTTCAGCCTCATGACCAACGACGATCACGAAACGTTTCACGCCCACATCGGCCAGAGCGCGCAGAGGATAATAGACGAGCCACTCACCGAGCAGAGGGTGCAGCAGTTTGCTTTTCGGCGAACGCATACGCGTGCCCTTGCCGGCGGCGAGAACGATGGCGCCTAGATCTTTATTAGCCATAACCGGCGGTTAAAGCCCGCTTAGAGCCGAAGTCAAATCTGAGACGTGCATCTGGCTAAGCGCGAGGTAAACTCACAGAACGGCATGGCATCTGAAAATTTGAACAAAGCGCAGGGTCCCAAGCGTGAGATCCTCGATCGCATCGCGTCTCTCGAAGCAAGCCTCAACGATCTGCGGCGTGAGCTGGCGAGCACCAAAGACGCCGAAGATGGTACTACGTTCGATGTCTTGAGTTTCGAAGTGCGTGGGAAACAATACGCAGTTTTCCTGAACGACGTGGCCGAAGTTCTGCGCATGGTGAAGTACGCCGTGTTGCCGAAAGCGCCGCCGGATATTCAAGGCGTGATCAATTGTCGCGGCATCATGCTGCCGATTCTCAATCCAGGATCGATCTTTTCCGACGCCGCGATCTCGACTTCGCTCAACGCTTCGCTCGTGGTGGTTTCTGCCGCGGGTCAACGCATCGCGATCATGGTCGAGCAAGTGCTCGGCGTGCAGACTTATTTGAGCCGCGAGCTCAACAACGTGGCTGAGGAACAAAGCGAGCATCGCACGCTTCCGCCTTTCATCCTCGGTTTCATCAAGCACGATGGTGGCCACATCTCATTAATCGACGTAAACCAGTTGTTGCGTTTCGAGGATCGCCGTTCGCTCGAAACCGCGCTGCGTGAACGCGATGAATGGGGCCAAGGATGAGTCCGCCACTGGCACAGGGCCGAGGCGCACAGACGCCGAAACCTGTGGAGCTCGATCGCCATGTGCTCACCCAGTACGCTGGGTTTCTGCTCGCTCAATCTGGTTTGCATTTCACGCAAAGCAACATGAGTGATCTCGAGCATGGCATCCGCATGACCATGGAATCGACGGGCATCGACTCGCCAACGCGGTTGCTCGCGCAAATGGCGGCGCAAGGCGATCAAGCGAAAGCACTTTTCGACGCGCTCGCGCGCAACGTCACCATCGGTGAGACATATTTTCTGCGCTATCCAGATCAGTTCACCGCGCTGCAAAAGGATATCTTTCCCGAGCTGATCAAAGAGCGACGCAATCAAAAAGATCTCTATCTGCGCTTGTGGAGCGCCGGTTGTTCGAGCGGCGAAGAAGCGTATTCAATGGCGATCGTGCTGCGCGATTTGCTGCCAGATTTCGAGCGCTGGCGCATTCAGATTCTCGCCACCGATATCAATCGCGAATCGCTCACGCGCGCTGAAACTGGTGATTATGGCGCGTGGTCGTTTCGTGGCGTCACTGACGACGTCATCACGAGACACTTCATTCCTCGCGCCGATGGCCGCATGTTTTCGGTGCATCCGCAGCTCAAAAAGGTCGTGCGCTTTCAATATTTGAATCTCGGTGACGATTGCTATCCGTCGCTGTTGACGCAGACCACTTCGATGGACTTCGTGTTCTGTCGCAACGTGCTCATTTATTTCAACGAAAAGAGCGCGTCGCACGTGATCCATCGCTTGCATTCGTCGTTGATCGACGGCGGCACCTTGATGGTCGGACCGGTCGAACCGAACGAGATGATGTTCCGCCAGTTCGACTCGCGCTTCGCCTACGGCACGATGATTTACAGTCGCCGTCGCGAAACACCGGATGTGGTCGAAGAAGTGAAGCAAGCGGCGGCAAAAGCCGTGCACAGCAAAACGCCGCTCCCGGGAACGATCACGGCGCCGCCAAAAATTTTGCCGAAGGTGGCGGCGGTTCCGCGCAAGAAACGCAGCTCCGATGCGAACGATCCGGCGGCATTCATTCAACTCGCGCAAGCCGCGTGGAAAGACGGCCATCACGAACGCGCCGGCAACCACGCGCGTCGCGCCGTCGAGCTCGATCCGCGGCTTGGCGAAGGACATTTTCTGCTGGCGCTGATCGACGCCGACCGCGGCAACTTCGAAGCCGCGGAAGAACACGTGGAACGGGCCACTGCTTGTTCGCCGCTTGAAGTGCGGGTGCATCACTTGGCATCGATCATCGCCAGTGAACGTTCAGACTGGGAAAGCTCGATCACCCATTTGAAGAAGTGCGTCTTTCTGGATCGACACTTCGTTCTGGGTCATTTTGGGTTGGCGGTTGCGTTGCGCGAAACGCAGAACACGGGAGAGTCAGCAAGGTATTTGAAAAATGTACTGGCCGAGCTCGAGAACGTAAGCGACGATGCTACCTTGCCGGGCGTCGACGACATCGCAGCCGGTTGGTTGAAGAAAGTAGCAAGGAAGTACTTGCGAGATATCGAAGATGCACGCGGTAAATGACTGAGCGAGGAAGAGTGGATGCATGGGTAAGAAGATTCTGATCGTCGAAGATACACGGACCATTCCGGAAGTGATCAAAGTGTATCTGCTCGGCAATGACTACGAGTATTTGCAGGCCCCAAACGGCGACGAAGGGCTCAAGCTCGCTGCCAAGGTAAAACCTGATCTGATCATCAGCGACATCAAGATGCCGATCATGGACGGTTTTCAGTTCTGCGAAGCACTCAAGGCAGATGGCGAGCTCAAAGGCGTACCAGTATTGCTGCTCACTTCGTTGCGCGACGAAGCATCACGCGCTGAAGGTAGACGCGTGGGTGCTGACGGATTTTTGAACAAACCGATCAACTCGGGCGAGCTGTTGAAGCTCGTGAAATCTTTCTTAGGTTGATTGGATTGATTCGCGGGTGATGAGCAAAGCACGCATCGACTGGGAACGGATCTACGGGCGACTCGACACCATCGAGCGCGTACTCGAGGCCACCACCCAACTCAACGCCGAGCGCGAAGCCGAGATCTTAGCCGAACGCGCGCTGCTGCTCGCACGCGAATCGAAAACCGCGCTCGAGCTCACCTACTCCGACCGCATGTTGGTCATCGCCTTCCAAGTGGGCGATCAACGTTTCGCGGTGGAAGTCAAAGACATCCAAGAAATCGTCACGCTGTCGCAAATCGTGCACGTTCCTTGCGTGCCGGACTTCATTGCAGGCATCTCGAACGTGCGCGGCAACATCGTGACCATGCTCGATCTGCGGCGTTTGTTCGGTGACAAAGGCGAAGGTATCGTCGACTTGAAACGCGCGATCTTGATCGGCTCAGGCGATGCGCGCCTCGGCCTGCTTTCTGAAGAAATTTTGGGCACCATGCAATTTCAACGCGACATGCTGCAAAAATTGCCCGCCACTCGCTACTCGGACCGGTTCGTGCGCGGGCTCAGTTCGGATCTCATTTCTCTTCTCGACTGCGAAGCGATCTTGCAAGACGCCCGCGTCAACGTGGACGACGAAAACTGATGGTCAGATTAGGCGCAAGACTTCTCTCTCTCGTCCCACTGCTGGTGGCCTCACAGGCCTCTGCGGCGGGCGTGGTGGCGGTCATCAAGTCGAAAGACGTCATCACGTACAACCAGACCCTCGACGGGTTCAAAGCGCGCTTTGGTGGCAAGGCCGAAGTCAAAGAGTTCAATCTCGACACCATCGGCGAAGACGCGATCAAAGGTGCTGTGCAAGGTGTGAACCCGAGCGCGATCTTCGCGATCGGCCCCGCGGCAGCCAAAGTTGCACGCTCCGAGTTTCCCAATACGCCTTTGGTTTACGCCGTTGTACCGAATCCGGAAGGCATCGGTCTCAAAGGCAGCGGCGTGACCGGCGTGGCCATGAGCGTGCATCCAAAGCGTTACTTCGCGCTGTTTCGCCAGCTCGGTAGCAACATCAAACGCGTGGGCGTGATTTATAACCCGCAAAAAACCGGTGAATACGTCGAAGAAGGCGGCAAAGCAGCCGAAGGCAACGGCATGTCGCTGATCGCTAAAAAAGCGCAAGGCGAAGCCGACGTGCCGAACATGCTGCGTGAAGTGGTCGATCAAATCGATGCGCTGTGGATGATCCCAGACAGCAGCGTGGTCACGCGCAACTCGTTCAAATTCATCCTGCAAACCACGCTCGAAAAAAACATTCCCTTGCTCGTCTTCTCGACGGACATGGTGAAAGCTGGCGCGCTTTTGGGTCTCTCTCCCGACTACGGCGACACTGGAGACAAAGCCGCGCAGATGCTCGAAAAGATCGTCAGTGGCACCAAGATCGACAGCATTCCCATCAGCTACCCTGATGGGCGCCTCGATCTGAACGAACAAATCGCTGAAAAGATGCACATCAAACTGCCCGGTGATCTACTCGGCCGGCGCGGCAAAACCTTCTAGAGGCCCTGGTGCAAGACCGCAACAAGAGCTCGACTAAGCTGAGTCTCAGATTCAAGATCGCGTTCGTCACTGGCCTTTCGCTCTTCGTGATGGGGGCGGTGCTCGGCATCATCAACGCCCGCTCGACGCGCACGATTTTGGAGCGTGAAATCGAGAAGCGCGCGGTGGCGCTATCGACCAACTTGGCGAAATACAGCGAAGTGGCGATGTACGCGAGCGACCTCAAGACGCTACGCGAATTTACCTCCGGTATTCTCACGCAAGACGACGTCGCTTACGTTTTCTTCGTCAACGCCAAGAACGACGCGACGATTATGAGCGGCGGTAACGCACCGGGCGAACGCAAGAAAAACGACGACACGGCGCCGGATTTCATCGGACCGCAAGCTTTGCGTCCGGTATTCGATCGCCAGAAACTCTCGGTCAAAGACGTGGGCGAACAAAAGAGCCGTGCCTTCGAAGACACGGTGCTTGGCAAGGTGCGCGACGTGGCGGTGCCGATCTATTCGAGCAGCTCCGGTGGCGACGACATGCTCGGCATCGGTCAAGAAGAGGACGATCGCAAAGACGTTTCGAAGAAAGACATGAAGCTGCAAGGCCACGTGCAAGTCGGCTTCTACTTGAAGAGCACTGAAGAAGAGATCACCGCCAATACGCGCAGCTCGGTGTTGATCGCGATGTTGATCTTCATCGCCGCGCTCATCGCGGTGATCTTCTTCACGCGTTACGCGCTCACGCCTATCGAGCGCATGGCGCAAGCGGCAGGGTTGATCGCCGCAGGGGATTTGCGCCTCGACGTGAGCGCCACGTCGAGCGACGAAGTGGGTCAGCTCGGTCTCGCGTTCAACGACATGCTGAAGAGCATCCGCGTGATGATCGGCAACATGCGCGACGCGTCGACCAACATCGAGAGTTCGACCAACGAAATCTTGTCGGCAGCCACGCAACAAAGCGCGGGTGCGTCAGAACAAGCGGCGTCGATCAGCGAAACCGGCGCTACGGTCAAAGAGATCAATCAAACCGCCGCGCAGACCGCCGAGAAGGCAAATAGCGTTATCGATATTGCGCAGCGCTCGGAAGAGATCTCGGTCGTCGGTCAAAAAGCCGTCGAGGAATCGATCTCCGGTATCGAAGAGCTGCGCGGTCAGGTGGAAGCGATCGCAGAGAACATCATCGAGCTCAGTGAGCGCACGCAGCAGATCGGCGAAATCATCACCACGGTGAACGACCTCGCCGAGCAATCCAATCTGCTCGCGTTGAACGCATCGATCGAAGCGGCGAAAGCCGGCGAGCAAGGCAAAGGCTTCGCGGTCGTCGCCGTCGAAATGCGCAACCTCGCCGAGCAATCGAAGCAAGCGACCGCGCAGGTGCGTACCATCTTGTCGGATATTCAGCGCGCAACGAGAGCCGCGGTGGCGGTGACCGAAGAAGGCAGCCGCAAAGCCGAGACCAGCGTGGAGCTCGCCAACTCGTCGGGCGAAAACATCCGCCGCTTGGCCGAGGTGATCAAAGAATCGTCGCTCGCAGCCAAGCAAATCGCCGCACTCGCCAACCAACAATCGGTCGGCATCGAGCAGATCTCCGCTGCGATGACCAACATCAAACACTCGACCAGCGAAGCCGTGTCCGGCACGAAGCAGATCGAACGCGCACTGCAAGATCTGAAATCGCTGTCGGATAAACTCGGACGCATCGTCAGCCCGTACGAGACATGAGCCACCGACGTGAGTGAACTACCGCGCGAAGTCCTGCTCAAGCTGCTCGAGGTCTTCTCGATCGAGGCGCAGGAGCATATCGAGCACATCACGCGCAATTTGCTCGAGCTCGAAAAAGGGCCGACTGAAGATGCCGCGGGCGCATTGATCGAAGAGATCTTTCGCGAGGCACATTCGTTGAAAGGCTCGGCGGGAACGCTCGGACTCTCGGATATCGAACGCGTGGCGCACGCCGCCGAAGATTTGTTCAGCGCTTGTCATAAGCACGAACTCAAGCTCACGCCGGATATCGTCGATACCGTTCTGCAAGCGCTCGACGCTTTGACGGCGATGCTTGGGCGAGCGCAGACCGAAGACAAAACACCGGAAGAAGAGATCGTCGATCTGGTGACGCGCATCGAAGCGCCGCTCAAGGGCGAGCCGAAACCGCCGCCAAAGAAAACGAAGAAACCGGAAGCAAAGGCCGAGCCTAAAGTAGAGCCGGCGAAAGTCGAAAAACCAGCCGCTGAACCAGAGCGCAAACCCGAGCCGAAAGCAGAAGCGAAACCGGAACCAAAGATCGAAACCAAGGTCGAGCCGGAAGCACTACGTGAACAAAAATCCGGCGCTGGCTTCGAACGTACAATCCGAGTGTCGATGCAGAAGCTCGACTCGTTCATGCGCCAAGCCGAAGAGATCTTGCTCGCGAAGATTCGCGTCGATCAACGCTTGAGCGAAGTGCGTTTTCTCGCCGAGCAAGTGCAAGCCGGTATGCGCGATTTGGATCGCAGCAAAGACGCCATTCGCCGCATCAGCAAAGATTGGAAATCGAGCGAAGAACTATCGGTACTGCATTACATCAAGCAGTCGGGCGAGCAGCTGAAGAGCGTCGGCAACAGGCTCAATTTCATCACCCGTAACTTGGTCAACGACTCGCAGCAGATGCAGTTGATGAACCAAGGTTTGCAGGAAGATCTCAAAGGCCTGCGCCTGACGCCGATCGGCAGCGTGTTCGAGCCGTTCCACCGCATGGTGCGCGATCTGTCGAAGCGCCTCGAAAAGCGCGTCAACTTGGAAGTGTTCGGCGGCGAGATCGAAGTCGACAAACGCATCATCGAGGAGATCAAAGATCCGCTCGTGCACATTCTGCGCAACTGCGTGGATCACGGTATCGAGATGCCGGCCGATCGCATCAAGGCCGGCAAAGCCGAGCAAGGCACCATCACGCTGCGCACAGAACAGCGCGGCAATCGCCTGTTCGTGATGATCACCGATGACGGACGCGGTGTCGATCCGAAATTGCTGCGCAGAGCCGCGCTCACCAAAGGTCTCGTGAGCAGCGAAGAAGCGGAGCAGATGTCCGACGAGGAAGCGCGGCGGTTGATTTTTGCACCGGGCTTTTCGACGGCCGCCGCGGTCACCGACATCTCGGGGCGCGGGGTCGGTCTCGACGTGGTGAAGCAAAATATCGGTAAGCTCGGCGGCATGATCGAGCTGACCAGCGTCGTCGGAAAGTCCACCGAGTTTTCGATCTCGGTGCCGCTCACTTTGGCCACCGCGCAAGGTTTGCTCGTCAGTTTGCGTTCGGAGACCTTCGCGGTGCCGCTCAACTCGGTCGAGCGTATTTTACGTTTTTCGCCGAGCGAATTGGCGATGGTACGCGGCAAGTCGAACATTCGTTTGGATGGTCGCTTCATCCCCTTCGTCAGTTTGGCCGAAGTGCTGCAGATGCCGGACCGCGGCCTCGCCACCGACGCCCAAGGCATGTTTTCGGCCGTCGTCATCGGCGCGGTAGAAAAACGCGTCGCGTTCGCTGTGGATGCGGTGCTCGAAGAACAAGAAATCGTGACAAAAGCGCTCGGTAAACCGCTCGTGCGCGTGAAGAACGTGGCCGGCGCGACGATTCTCGGCGACGGCAGCGTGGTGATCTTGCTGAATCCAAACGACATCGTACGGACGGCGTTCGGCGAGTCGATCCGCTCGCCCGAGATGCACAAAGAAGGTGAGCGTTCGACTGTGCTCGTGGCAGACGATACGATCACCACACGCACGCTGCAGAAGTCGCTGCTCGAAATGGCGGGGTTCCGCGTGATCACCGCAAAGGACGGCGAAGAAGCGTTTTCGCTCCTGCAGCAAGAAGCCGTGCAAGTGCTGGTCACCGACGTGCAGATGCCTCGCCTCGACGGCTTCGATCTCACGGCACGCGTGCGCAACGACCCGCGTTTCCGCAATTTGCCGGTGATCTTGGTGACCTCGCTCGGCTCCGAAGCCGACAAGGCCCGCGGCATCGAAGTTGGCGCCGACGCGTACATCGTCAAAAAAGAATACGAAAAGGGCAAAATCTTAGAGGTGATACGCCAGCTGTTGTAAGCTTTTGTGGGAGCATACGAGTCGCATGTGGCGTATTCTGTTCGTAGAGACCGATGAAAGCGTGCGCAAGCGTGTGCTCAACGCCTGCAAAGCGCTCACCTCGGCACGCATCGTCGCCACCACCGAAGAAGGCGAACAAGCCACGCGGCTGTGCCAGCTGCTCAAGCCCGATGTGGTGCTGTGCAACGTGAGCCTGTGCGCGCACGATCGCTTCGCTATCCTCAGCAACATCATGGCGCACAGCCCAACACGCATCATCGTGTATGGGTCAGGTAACAAGGCTTACGATCTCGCGCTCGACAGAGCGCATGAACACGGCGCGATCAATGTTTATACACGCGCGATAAGCGACCCAGAAAACGCCGACCGTTTGGTGCAATTGGCACAAGACGTGTGCGTGCTCGAAGTGCCGAAGTCGAAAAAGGCGCCCGCTGCGCCGCTTGGAACACCGAAAGCACTCGCGCCTGTAGCGCCGAAGAACATGCCTGAACCCGTGCGTGCTCTGCCGTTGCCCGCACGCATGATCGCGATCGGCGCTTCGACAGGCGGCCCCGCGGCGATCGAATTTCTGCTGCGCAAATGGGCAAAAGATTTTCCGCTGCCGCTCGTCGTGGCGCAACACATGACCGCTGGCTTTTCGACAGACCTTGCGCGCTGGCTCGATACGCTCGGCAGCGTGCACGTCAAGCTCGCTGAAGACGACGAAGTGCTGCAAGCAGGCACGATGTATTTCGCGCCCGACGGCATGCACATCTCGCTTGCCAGTGAAGATCGCGTACGCCTCACTCCGGCGAAGAGCGACGAAGCGGAAGTGCCGAGCGTGAACAAACTGTTCTATTCCGTCGCCAAATTTCTCGGCGCATCGGCCATCGGCGCGTTGCTCACCGGCATGGGCGAAGACGGCGCGCAGGGCTTGCTCGAGATGAGTCAAATGGGCGCGCGTACGGTGGCCCAAGATCGCGAAACTTCGCTCGTTTACGGTATGCCGCAGGCCGCACATCGTTTGGGCGCCGCGCAGCTCGTTCTCAGTTTGAGCGATCTCGGCGAGTACCTGAACGACTGCGCACGCGCAGGCAGGCGATCCAAGAAGTGATTGCGCGCCTCGGCCTGCTTGCGGCCTTGCTCATCACCGCCCCGGCTTTTGCACAAAGCGGGTTCGACGGGGTGAGGCTAAATCTGCTCGAACCAACGCCATTCACGAACAGCGGTGTGGTCACAGACAATGCGCATCCGCAGACGCAGTGGAACTACAGCGCGCAATTGCTCGTGCATTACGCGCTCAATCCTTTGGTCTGGCAGTATCCGGACAACACCATGTCGATCGCCGTCGGTCATCAGGTGATCGGCGATGTGATGGCGCATGTTTCGTTCTTGTCCTGGCTTTCGGTCGGCATCGATCTTCCGGTTTCGCTCGCGTTTATTCCGGTGGATCTGCGCGAACTTTCTCCGGCGCCGCCAGTGAGCGGACTCGGCGATTTGAAATTGTCGGTGAAGGCCACCTTTCTCAACCAGTTTCGCCACTTCATTAACATGGGCATCGCCGCGGATATTGCGTTTCCCACCTCGGGTGGCCGTGCTTATATCGGCAGCTCGACGGTCAGCGGTTATCCGCGTTTGATCGTCTCGCGCTTGTTCGGCGGCTGGCTGGAGCTCGCGTTGAACCTCGGTGCACGCCTGCGCGTTGGACGCGAAGTCTTCAACAACTATTTCGCGAGCCAACTCTCGTACAACATCATGGCGCGCTTTCTTTTACCGTGGCGCGCTGGGCCAACGTCTTACGAATTGATCGGTGAATTGTGGGGTCTGACTTCGGCGGTGCGGCCGTTTCAGCGCCAAGGAGAGAACGCGTTCGAATGGCTCGCCTCGGTTCGTGTTGGCATCATCGACAGCATCTGGCTGACGCTCGGTTTCGGCGGCGGTTTGATCGGCGGTTATGGCAGCCCTGATTTTCGCACGATGCTCAGTGTCGCATGGGCGCCGCGCGAGCGTGACCGCGATAACGACGGCATCATCGACAAGAACGACAATTGCCCAGACCTCGCTGAGACGATGAACGGCGTCGATGACAGCGATGGCTGCCCCGAGCACGATCGCGACTATGACGGCATCATCGATCAACTCGACAAGTGCCCGGACGAGCGCGAGACCTACAACAAATTCGAAGATGACGATGGCTGTCCGGATCGCCGACCGCGCAAGCAGAAGAAGAAATGCAAAGAGTACGACGACGTCGTCTACGATGCCGACGAGAACGACGAACCAGACGAGAAGATCGAAGTTGAACAAGAGTGTCCGAAAGAGCCGGTGACGCCGCTGCCGTCGACCATGCCGCAAGGCCCGGGGCGACCAGTGGATACCGATCGCGACGGTGTTTGGGATCAGGACGATAAGTGTCCGGATCAGCCTGAGACGATCAACGGCAAGGATGACGAAGACGGTTGCCCGGACGAAGGCAAAGGCGTGACCGTGTTCGTGTCGAAGCAGAAAATTCAGATCTTGGAGAAGATTAACTTCGAAACGGCGAGCGCGGTGATCAAGCAGGAATCGTTCACCATCTTGGATCAAGTGTCGGCGCAATTGCGTGCGCACCCCGAGGTGAAACTGCTGCGCATCGAAGGCCACACCGACAGCGTGGGCGCCGACGACTACAACATGCGTCTCTCGCAGGCTCGTTCCGATAGTGTGCGCACGTACATGATCCAACGCGGGCGCGTGGAACCGACGCGACTTCTAGCGAAGGGCTACGGCGAGACGCGACCGATCGCGCCCAATTCTACGCCGCGCGGTAGAGCACAGAATCGCCGCGTGGAATTCCTCATCGTCGAACAAGGCGAATGAACTACGAAGAACAACACAAACAACGGCTGTCGTGGATGCCGTGGTTGTACTTCACGTTGAAAGACAAACATCGCGTGTGGGCCGAGCCGTGGCAACGCGAAATCCAAGATCGCTTGCGTGCGCTCGAAACGATCAGCATTGGCGAAGGCTGCTTCATCGCTCCCGAAGCGCATCTGTTCGGTGAACCAGGACGCGGGATCGCTATCGCGAATGGCGTGAGTATCGCCGCCGACGTGTTCATGCATGGCCCAATACAACTTGCAGATAACGTGAGTGTGAATGCGCGTGTGAGTATCGACGGCGGTTCAGCCGGTGTGCACATCGGCGAAGGCACGCGCATCGCCACGGGCGCGGTGATCTACGCTTTCGATCACGGCCTATCAGCAGCGGAAACGATCCGCGCACAAGGAGTGAGCTCGCGTGGCATTCGCATCGGACGCGATGTTTGGATCGGCGCCAACGCTGGCATCACGGACGGCGTGACGATCGGTGACGGAGCAGTCGTGGCAATGGGCGCAGTGGTCAGTCGCGATGTGCCTGCCGGTGTGATCGTCGGCGGCGTGCCGGCCAAGCCGATCGGCAAACGGCGTTAGCCGATGCGCGCGAGACCGCCAGCGTAGGGACGGAGCGCTTCTGGAACGATGATGCTGCCGTCGACTTGCTGATAGTTTTCCATGATCGCAATCAAGGTGCGGCCGACGGCGAGACCCGAGCCGTTCAAAGTGTGCACGAGCTCCGGCTTGCCTTGGCCGCGACGGAAGCGAATTTGCGCTCGGCGCGCTTGGAAGTCCGTGCAATTCGAGCAGCTGGAAATTTCGCGGTAGGCTTTTTGCGACGGCAGCCACACTTCCAGGTCATAAGTTCGCGCCGCAGAGAAACCCATGTCGCCCGTGGATAAGCTGACCACGCGATACGGCAACACCAAACGCTTCAAAACTTCTTCGGCGTCTTGCACCATGCCTTCGAGCTCTTTGAACGAATCTTCAGGACGCGCGAGCTTCACCAGCTCCACTTTTTCGAATTGGTGTTGGCGAATCAACCCGCGCGTATCGCGACCATACGAACCGGCTTCTTTCCGAAAGCACGGTGAGTAGGCGACGAATTTTTTGGTGAGCTCCGCCTCGTCTAGAATTTCATCGCGATGGATATTCGTCACCGGCACTTCGGCGGTGGGGATCAAATACAATTCCGGATCCGCGGTGCGGAACATGTCTTCTTCGAACTTCGGCAACTGCCCCGTGCCAGTCATGCTCGCGCGGTTGACCAAGAATGGAGGCAACACCTCTTCGTAACCACGGCTCGTATGCAAATCGAGCATGAAGTTGATCAGTGCGCGTTCGAGCCGAGCCGCGCCTTTGCGCAAGAGGGTGAAGCGCGACTGCGCGAGCTTCGTGCCACGTTCGAAATCCAAGATGCCGAGCTTCTCGCCGAGTTCGTGATGATCCTTTACCTCGAACGAAAATTCATGCGGCTTGCCCCATTCGCGCTCGACGCGGTTGGCGCTCTCGTCGCCCACAGGCACGCTCTCGTGCGGAATATTCGGCACGTGCATGAGTAGCTCACCGATGCGCTCTTCGACGGTCTTCACTTCGGCTTCGATCGCCTTCACTTTGTCGGCCGCGGTACGCATGGTGGTGCGCGCTTGCTCGATACCGGCTTTGTCGCCCTTCTGCGCGAGGTCTTTCATCTGACCCTGCGCGTGCGCTTGATCTTGGCGCAATTTATCGAGCGCCACGTTGTGCTCACGACGCGACTTCGACAGCGAAACGATCTCGGAAAACTGCTCGGGCAATTTGCCGCGCAGCTTGAGCTTGGCTTCTACGGCTTCTGGTTCGGCGAGCAAGGCTTTCAAATCGAGCATCTGTTCACTCCGGGGCGCGCACTATGCTTCGATTTTCCGCGTCTTGTACAGGCGCGGTCACCTGATCTAGGCGCTGGCTACCTTTAAGGGAGCACCATGAAAAAAGTCGCTATCGTCCTCGCCGCCTTGCTCGTTGTCTTTTTGATCGTCGTGTCGATGCAGCCGGCGGAGTTCCACTTGGAACGTTCGATCACCGTCAAAGCACCGGCCACCGTTGCGCACGCGTATTTGAACGATTTGCACAAGATGCAGGAATGGTCGCCTTGGGCGGCGATGGAACCGACGCAGAAGATTACCTACGCCGGGCCAGCCGAAGGCGTGGGTTCGAGCTACCATTGGGTGGGCGAGAAAACGGGCGAAGGGCAACAAACGATTACCGAGAGCGTGCCGGGGCAAAAGATCGTCACGAAGCTCGAGTTCATCAAACCGTTCGAAGCGACCAACGCCGCCGCGTTCACGCTCAAGCCGCAAGGCGACAGCACGGCGATCACGTGGAGCATGGACGGCCAACGGAATTTCGTCAGCAAAGCGATGGGCCTCGTGATGAGCATGGAAAAAATGGTCGGCCCGCAATTCGAAGAAGGCCTCGCGAAAATGAAGCCGATCATCGAGAAGAAAGCGGCAGACCAAGCAGCGGCGGATGCGGCGGCGGCTCAAGCTGCAGCAGCGGCGGCCGCGGCAGCAGCTGCACCGAGCGGGCCGACGGGTCCCGCGGCAGCGACGGGTCCAGCACCAGCACCCGCTAAGAAGAAAAAATAAATCAGCCGCCAGGGGATTGGCTGCATTGGAAATGCTTACTGCTGCAAATCGGCGATTTCGTCTTCGATCTCTTTGCGATCCTGCGCGCTTGGGCTCAATTTCAAATACGTCTGAAATTCTTTGAGCGCGTCTTTGGTCTTGCCGTCATCTTTGAACAAGAAGCCCAAACGGTAGTGCGCCGACGCGTCGTTCGGATTCAGTTTCAGCGCCAAGCGGAAGAATTTGATCGCGTTGGCTTTGTTGCCATTTTGCTGATGAATGCGCCCGATGCGCACCGCTAAACCACCGTTCGTGGGCTCGCGCTTGAACGCTTTTTCATAGAGCTCGAGCGCCTCGGCGGGTTGGTTCAAGTCTTCGAGTTTCTGCCCAAGATCACCGACGAGCGCTTTGCGATCCGGATCGAGGGCGAGCGCTTTTTTCAATTCCTCGGCCGATTCTTTTTTGCGGCCGAGTTGATCGGTCACTTTGGCAAGCATGATGTGCGCTTCGACGTCTTTGTCATTGAGCTCGAGCGTGCGTTCGAAAGCGTCGCGCGCTTCTTCGAACTTGCCCTTCTCGACGTAAGCTTGGCCAAGCAAGAAATGAAAACGCGGCTCGTCGGCTTTGAGCTCGATGGCTTTCTTGATGTGCAGCTTCACGAGATCCGGCTCTTTTGGAAAGTAGCTCCGCGCCATCAGCTCGTGCGCGCCCACCATCTTGTCATTCGCCTTGATCAGCTGCTGCAACACTGCACGCGCTTTGTCGCCGCTGTCTTTGGCGATCAAAATGTCAGCCTCCGCCAAACGCAAGCGCGGCTCTTTCGGAAAATTGTCGAGACCCAAGTTGATCAGCCGTGTGGCCTCGTCGAACGCGCCAGACGCTCTCGCCGATTGGATCACCGTGAGCAGCGATTCGATATTCTTCGGATCGACCACGGTGTTTTCGATCGCTACGCGCGCGCCCTCGGCGGCTTTACCGCTCTTGGTCAACGCTTCGGCATAGTGTTGCGAAACTCGGTTCTGATCGACCACCCACGGATCGTTTTGCAGCGCCTGCAGATATTTGTCGGCTGCTTCGGCGAAGGCACCGGTTTCCAAAAGTAAATCGGCTTGCGCAGCGAAAGCGCGCGCATCACTAGTGAGTTTCGCAACCAACGCCAGACGCGAGATCTTCACCTTCGGCTTTTGCGGCGCCAAACGGATCGCCGCGAGCATCGGCGGCGCGAAAGTTTTGTCCGCCTTCGCCGCGGCACCGTACGCTTTCAACGCGGCCGGATTCTTTTTCTGCGCTTCGAACAACTCGCCTTCGGCGAAGAGCACCGAGCGCTTGGCGACGCCCGCAGTTTTTGCTGCCGCGATCGCTGTCGCAACTTCCGCAAGCGCATTGCGCTTCAGGTTGAGCTGCACATCAGCCAAGAAGAATGACTCCTTGTACGTCTCGTCATCGAGCTTCTTCGCGCGGTCGAGCACCTTCTGCGCGGCTTCCACGTCGCCCTTGGCCACGAGCGACCACAGCAAATTGCGACCGAGCGGCATCGAAGGATCTTCGTCCCATGCTTTTTGCAATTCGTGCAGCGCGATATTCGACAATGCGCTTTCAGCCGCGAAAGTGGCGTAGAGCGCACGTGCGCGCGCTTTGTCGCGCTCGCCCAGGTTGTCGACGAACTTCATCACTTCTGTCGCGCTCTTCTTCGCTTCGGCGCGCGCGGCGGTGTCACCTTCGTTATTGAGCTCGGCGCGAGCTAGGATAACGCGCATCGTTTGCGGCTGCGCTTCTTCCGCTTTTTCTACGAATGACGCGGCAGAGTCGCGATCACCGGCGCGACGTGCGATCTCGGCTTGCCCCAAGTAAGCGTCGATACCTTTTGGTCCGGTCTTGTTGACCTCATCGACCTTGGTCACTTCTTCGAAGTGCTTGCTCGCCGCGTCGGAATCGTTCTTGATCAGCGCCACGTAGCCCGCGAGTAAATGCGAATCGTGATCGCCCTTGTCGAGCGCAAAAAGCTTGTCGAGCTGCGCCTGCATGGCCGCCGTATCGCCCTTCAAAAATGCGCGTGCAGCGTTGGCGCGCGCTTCGCTCGGATGTGGATCCGGTGTTTCACTTGGCGTCATCGCCACCAATTGATCTGCGAGCACATGCGAACCGAGCAGAATCGCGCCTTGCCACAAGAGCTTTGCACGCAAGGCGGTGTCGTCCTTGTTTTCAAGCGGCTCGCTGCGCGCCTTTCGCGCTTTCACGCGGTCATCGAGTACGGCGAGCGCTTTTTGATAGGCGTCCAGATCTTTGCCTTCGATCGCGGCGAAATCCGGGATCGGCGGAACCGGCGGCAATTGCACGATCGGTTTCGGCGGTGGAGGTGGCGGGGGATCGAGCAAGGTCCACGGCATTTCGCCGGTGACCAAGTAAGACGTGAGCGTACCCCCGCCAACCACCAACGTGAACACAGCAGCCGCCATCACGCCGATGCGCATGCGGCGTTTGCTGCGCTGCTCGTTGCGGTCGGCGTCGTCGGCCTCTTCGAGTTTTCGTTGCCGATCTTCGGCGGGTGAATCGACGTGCTGGGTCGGATTCTTCTGAGTCGGTTCGCCGCCTTCGAGTTCGAGCGGCGTCGGCAGATCGTCGTCGCTTTGCTGGTGGACCTTCGGCGTTCCCATCAGCTCGCTGGTGTCGAGCGCTTCGGGAATATCGAGCGACTCGGCGCCTTCAGTCGCTGGTTCAGCTGTCGGCGGCGGGCCAACGAAAGTTTCCGCGTCGCTCGAGACTACGGGTGGAAGTGGGCTCGGCGTATCCTGCACCGCCGCGCCGAGCGTGATGCCGCTGAATTGCGGAGTTTCGCTCGCATCGAGCGGCGCCGGCAGATCATCAGGAGGAGAACCCGACGCGATCTGAACGGAGCCTTCGTCCGCGGCAGGCAGCTCGTCGAAATCGATCGTCGTCTTGCCCGGTGGCGGACCCACTGCTGTCGCTTCGTCGATGATCTCATCGACTTCTTCGATCGCTTCGGCTTCTTCCGGTTCGGAGAGAGACAGCGGTTCTGACCCGTCGTTGATATCGGCTGGATCCGGCAATGGCTCCGGTTCTGGAAGCGCGATCACTGGCGGCGGCGGAGCCAGGATAACAGGCGGAGGCGGCGGAGGCGCGATCACGGGAGCCGGCGGCGGTTCAGGTGGTGCGATCACTGGCGGGGGAGGTGCGAGCACGGCCGGTGGAGCCGTTGAAACCATGGTCTTGTCGTGATCAGCGAACAGATCATCGTTCTCGTCGATCTCGATCGCACCGCTCGGGGCTGGAGCGGCCGGCAACGGAATCGCTGGATTGGTTTTCTCAGACGCGGCTGCGGGCAATGGAATCGCAGATGCGACCGCTGGCTTCGCTGCTGGCAATGGAATCGACGCTGCTGCCGGCGCAGGAGGAGCGGCCGGCAGTGGAATCGCGTTCGGCGCAATCTGCGTCGGCTTCGTTTCTTCGTCGTGGATGGTCGGAAACGAACGCCCCGGTTGGGTCACTTCGTCATGAATGCTCTGCGGCACTTTCGGCGCAGCAGGTAGAGGAATCGATGCTTCTGGCGCTTTGCCGACGGTGGTTACAGCGGAATGTTGCTCACTCGGCGGCGGTGAAGGCGTGGGCGCCGCCGCTGGTGGCGGCGTGGCGTTGCCGTGCGGCATGACGGCAAAACGCGTTCCGCAGGTTTGGCACTTCACCGCGCCGCCTGTCGCCGGAATTTTCGTCTCGTCTATCTTATACGCCGCACCGCACTGCGTACATGTGACCCGAATCGCCAAACTAAAGCTCCCCGAAGCGTTCCTGCAAGCGCACGTAGCGATCGTACTGCTCGGTCACTCTGTCGCTCACCGGATCCGCTACGATCCCAGTTTCAGTCGCCATTTTCTCGATCAACATTCGCTTGACCAAACGTCGCACATCATCTTGCGGCAAATTTTGCACGTCCGCGAATTCTCGGCTGATCAACGGATGATAGATCTGATGCAAATGCAGATAATCCGAGAACGCATCGAGCGTGCCCTCGTCGGCGATGAACAGATCGCCGTCGTAGCGACGCAGGATCTTCGAGCGTTCGAGACGCGTTTCCACGTCCGCGCGCTGCACCACCGGGATGCCCGCACGCGCATAGAGATCGGCATGTGTTTGCGTCGACGGCAGTCGCACCCAGCCGCCGCTTTTGATCGGCTCGCCTTGCGCCAGCAGCGAGCGTAACGCTTCGATCACGCGACCGAGGCCATGCTCGATCAACGCGTTTTGCAAACGGCGATCTGCTTCACGCAAGCGCTGACACAATTTGCGCATCATGCGCACGGCGATCTCTGAGTTGCCGCGCAACATCACTTCGAAAGTCTCTTTGTCGATCTCGACGAGTTCGGCAGTCTCAGCGATGGTCGCGGTGGCTGAGCGAGGCAGACCTTCGAGCAACGCCATCTCGCCAAAAAATTCGCCCGGGCCGATGTGTGCGAGAACGATCTCGGTCTCCCCAAGTGTGCGCCACACGCGCACGCGCCCGCTCTTCACCACGTACATGCGGCTGCCCGGATCGTTTTCGTGAAAGAGCACGGTGCCGGCCGGGTACGAGCGCGTTGGATGTTCGTCCGTCATTTTTCGCTTTCGGCCTTTTGGATGATCGCGCGCACTTGGTTTGCGTCTTTCGCGTCAGGCGCTAGGCGCAGATAAGCTTTGTACGATTCGATCGCTTTTTCGCGCTTGTTTTGCCGTGCGTACGTAACGCCGAGACCGCGATACGCGAGGGCGAAAGTCGCATCCACGTCGAGCGCTTTTTTGTATTCGCCGAGCGCGTCGCCGTACTTGCTTTGCAAGTAGAGCTTGTTGCCCTTCGAATAGTGCTCAAGCGCTTGTGCGCGCTTTTGTGGATCGACTGGTTTCTCTTCGACTTTGCTGGTGGCAGCAGAGACACCGCTCGCCGCTTTGACTCCGGTATCGGCTGGCGCACCGGACACCGCAACAACACCTGTCGACGCAACCGGGGATGGGGGAATCGGCTTCTCGGGTTCTTTGCTCGCCACGCGCGCCACAACGATCGCGATAGCGACGAGCGCTACGAATCCGAGCCCACCGTACAAGAAGAGCTTCTTACGATATTTTTTCAGCTCGGCGCCGTCGTCTTCATCATTCGCGGCGCTCGCCATGTCGGCTGGAACGGCAACCGGCGCTGGTGGCGCGCGTTCCTTCGAATCGTTCTGCGGAATCGGTGGCAAGCCGAGCGCTTCAGCGAATGCGTCGATCTCGTTTCGCTTCGGGATCGCTGGCGGCAGACCCGGCGGCTTGGTGCTGGTCGCCGGCGGTGCTCCGGTGCTCACCGACCATTGATCGTCCTTGCCATCTTTACCAAGCGGCGGCGGCGCTACCGTATCCCACGGCGCTTGCCCCGTCGTGCTCATCGACTGCAGCGCTCCGTTGTCGGACACTGGTTTATTCGGCATCGGCGGCGGCGTGAGCGCAGCGGCGAATGATCCGCCAGCGAGACTCATCAACTCGTGGTTGTCGTCACCGTGCTTGACCTCGGCTTTTTCCGGAGGTGCTTCAGGTTCAGGCGGCGGAGGCGGTGCTTGCGCTGGGGCTTGCGCGCGAATTTCTTCCAAGCTCGCGATCGCCGTGTGTGCGGTCTGCGCTTGCACATCGCTCATCGTCTGGTTCGGTATGGTGACGATGCCGTCTTGGTTCTGCAGCTCGGGCGCCATCTGGCTCGGCGAGACGTGAAAGAACGGAACCAATTCGACGGACGGCGAAGTTTGCGATGGGAAGGTCAGTGGAACAATCGCTGGAAACGCGCCTTGCTGCGGAAAATAAATGGCTTTTTGACAACTAGTACACTGCGCCGGCGTTCCGTTGACGGACGCCAAGGTCAGGGTTGTCGAGCAATTTGGGCACGGAACTTCCATGATTTTGTAATCGGTGTGGAAGTATAGGGGGAGGTAGCTGCCGACTCAATTCTTTCGCGGTCGCCAGAACAACGCGTGAACCAGCGACTAAACGAGCAACTTCGCGAACATTTCGATCCAGCGTTGCGGCGTCATGCCGACGATGAGAACGCTGAACGTGGTCACCGCCAAAGAACCGACGAGCCACGGCGAAAACACGCGGGCTTCGAGATTTGGCCGCGCCGGCGCGTTCTTCATGAACATGTAAACGACCACGCTCAGATAGTAATAGACGGACACGACTGAGTTCAGGACTGCGATGATCACCAGCCAAATATGGCCGGCATCGAGCGCGGGTCCGAAGAGCAACACCTTGCCGGCAAAACCCGCGGTGGGAGGAATGCCGGAGAGCGCGAACATGAACACCGCGAACGCCACGCCGAGCGCCGGATGCGCGAAACCCACGCCAGCGAAGCGATTGATCAACATCTCGTCGTGGCGAGCGTTCTTGCGTTCGAGTGCGATCAACACGCCGAAGGCACCGAGCGTCGAGAGACCATAGACGAAAAGATAGAACACGAGGCCCTGAACCGCCACGTCTCCTTTTTCGAGCGCGCCCACCATACCGACGAGCAAGTAGCCGGCGTGAGCGATCGATGAATACGCGAGCATGCGTTTGACGTTGCGCTGCAACACCGCGCTCAAATTGCCGAGCGTCATGGTGACGATCGCCAAAATCGCGAGCAGATCGACCATCCACGCAACATGACGTGTAGATCCATCGCCGATCGCAAGCAGCACGAAGCGCAAGAACGAAACGAACGCGGCCGCTTTGACCGTGGCTGCCATGAAGCCGGTGACCATTGTCGGTGCGCCTTGGTACGCGTCCGGCGCCCACATGTGGAACGGCACCGCCGCCACTTTGAACGCGAAACCGATCACGCAAAGCATGGCGCCAACGAGGAGCAGCGTTTGCATTTGCCCCACGTTGCCGCTGACGAGCTTGGTGGCAACAGCAGAGATGCCGGCGTAGTCCGTGGTTCCCGTAGCGCCGAAGATCATCGCTGCGCCGAACAGGAAGAACGCCGATGCGAACGCGCCCGATAGGAAATATTTGAGCGCGGCTTCTTGCGAGCGCCGATCCGATCGACGGAAACCGACGAGCACGTAGACAGCGAGCGACATGATCTCGAGGCCGACGAAGAAGGTGAGCAGCTCGGCCGCCGACACCATCAGCATCATGCCCGACACACCGAACAAGGTTAGCGCGAAGTACTCTCCGCGCACGATGCCTTGCGTGGTGATGGCTGCAGCGCCCATGCACATGCTGAGAGCTGCGATCACCACGATGAGACCTTGACCGACGATCGCTAAACGATCGATCGCGAGCGTGCCCGACCACACAGCTGCCTTCTGCGGTTCCATCATCACCAAAAACAACAGCGCGCAGAACAAACTGAGCAACGACACCGCTATGAACGGATGCGCCGAGAGCGCGTTGTGTTCTGGATCTTTGTGCGAGCGCGCGACGGCCATCAACATCGTAACAAGGCCGCCGATGATCACCGCGAGCATCGGAAGAATCTGCGACAGACTTTGCAGCGTAACCGTGTTCACTGGTGCACCTCGAGCGGCTTCGCTTCGGGAATCTGAATCTGTTTGATCTCGTTGCCCACAGGCAGTGGCTGCGCGTTCATGCGTTGCAGCCGCTGCATGAGGGCCGGGTTGCGACGCAAGCTGTCGCCGGCGTTCGCGCCCGTGACGCTCTTCGCGTTGAACTCGCGCACGATGCGGTCGACAGTCGGTTCGATCGGCGCGAGAAACACGCGCGGCGTCACGCCCATGATGACAACGAGCGCGACCAGCGGTGCGAACATCAGCAACTCGCGCGCGTTGAGATCTTGCACGTGCAGATTTTCGGCGTGGCGAATTGGGCCGAAGAACATACGCTGATACGGCCAGAGCAAGTACACCGCGGCGAAGATCACGCCGAGTGCACCCACCGTCACGAGCGCCGGACCAAAGCCATAGAACGGCACCACGCTACCGAGCGCGTGTGAGCTGAAGGTGCCGGCGAGAATCATGAACTCGCCGACGAAGCCGTTGAGACCCGGCAGCCCGATCGACGACAAGGTGATGATCAAAAACACCACGGCGTAAACCGGTGCGACTTTGGCGAGACCTCCGAACGCTTCGATTTCACGCGTGTGCCGGCGTTCGTAGATCACGCCGACGAGCAAGAACAACGCACCCGTCGACACGCCGTGATTGAGCATCTGGTAAACCGCGCCGGTCACCCCCGCGGTGCTCATGGCAGCGATACCGAGCATCACGAAACCCAAGTGGCTCACTGACGAATAGGCGACCACTTTCTTGATGTCTTTTTGCACCATCGACACGAGCGCGCCGTAGACGATGCCGATCACGGCGATGACGCCGATCCACGGCAGGAACTCGCGAGCGGCAACTGGGAACAGCGGCATGGCGAAGCGCAAGAAACCATACGTGCCCATCTTGAGCAGCACGCCGGCGAGGATCACCGAGCCGCCGGTTGGCGCCTCCACGTGGGCGAGCGGCAACCAAGTATGCACCGGGAACATCGGCACTTTGATCGCAAAGGCCAGCGCGAACGCGAGGAACATCCACCGCTGCGCTTCGATGCCGATCGAGTGCTTGGCGAGAACCGCGAGCTCGAAGGTGCGCGGCGAACCCACTGGCACGCCCTTGAAGTAGAGCCACAAGATCGCGACGAGCATCAGCACGCTGCCGGCCATCGTGTACAAGAAGAACTTGATCGTGGCTTCGATGCGATTCTTGCCGCCGAAAACGCCGATCAAGAAATACATCGGGATCAGCATGGCTTCCCAGAACACGTAGAACAGCAACATGTCCTGCGCGGCGAGCGCGCCGATCATCGCAGTCTCGAGGATGAGCAAGCAGATCAAATATTCGCGCACGCGGTCTTCGATGGCCGAGTACGACGAGATGATGATGATCGGCGTCAGGAACGCACTGAGCACGATCAAAAACAGCGAGATGCCGTCGATGCCAAGCAAGTATTGCGCGCCGATCGATTCGATCCACTGCGAGCGCTCGACGAATTGCAGCGCTGAGCTCGTCGCGTCGAAACGCGACCACAAAACGAGCGATGCAACGAAGGTGGCGCCGCTAACGAACAAAGCGAAACCACGCGCGCCTGGCGCTTTGCCGCGCGGAAACGCCATCAGCAAAATGGCGCCGACCAGCGGCATGAAGGTGATGATAGACAACAACCGATCGCTCATTACAGACTCCATCCAATCCGACTAACGCTTCGCTTCTTGAGTCGATGGAGCCTCATCTCATCACCACCCAGACGATCACCGCCGCTGCGCCGAATGCGAACACCGTAGCGTAGCGTTGCAAGCTACCGTTCTGCACCCAGCGTACGAGGTAACCGCCGTATTTCGCGGGAACGGCGAAGATGCCGATCATCACTTTGTCGATCAAAAACTCGTCGACGAATTTGAACAGGAAAACGTACGAGAACTCGTTGAGGCCGCGCACGATTGTCTTTTGGTAAATCTCGTCGACGTACCATTTATTGTAGAGCACCTTGACCATGCCTTGACCGGGCAAGGTTTGCAGAAGACGCAGTTGCTTCTCGGTCGGGCCCTTCTTCATGAAACCGAAGAGCGAAACGGCGAGCGCCATCGAACCGAGCGAGCACACCAAAGTGAGCGCCATCAGACCCCACTCGAGCGAGTGATGATCGCCTTCGATCTCCGGCAGCGGTCCAACGACCGGCGCGAGGAATTGCGAGAGCATCGTGTGACCGCCGAGCAAATGCGGCACATTCAAAAAGCCCGTCGCAACTGCGCCGATGCCCAAGATCACAAGCGCCATCGACATCAGTGGCTCTTCTTTTGCGTGATCGAGAACGTGCGCGTCGCCGCGATACTTGCCGCTGAAGAACGTAAGCAGCGTGACGCGCCACATGTAGAACGATGTGAGAGTTGCCGCCATCAGCGCCAGTGCGAACAGGACGTAATTGAAGCCTGGCATCGAAGCGAAGACGCCGCCGTGCAGGCCTGACGCGAACGCTTGCCACATGATTTCGTCCTTCGAGAAGAAACCGGCGAAGCCTGGGAAGCCCATGATCGCGAAGGTGCTCACCACGAAGGTGATCGTGGTGATCGGCAATTTCTTGTACAGCCCGCCCATTCGGCGGATGTCTTGCTCGTGGTGAAGCGCGTAGATCACCGCGCCCGAACCCAAGAACAAACACGCTTTGAAAAACGCGTGCGTGAAAACGTGGAAGAAACCGGCGGAGAACGCGCCCACGCCCACACCGAGGAACATGAAGCCGAGCTGCGACACCGTCGAGTACGCGAGTACTTTCTTGATGTCGGTTTGCATCAAGCCCATCGTCGCGGCGAAGAGCGCGGTGAGCGCGCCGATGATCGCCACAACGGCGAGCGCTGCCGGAGCCGCGGCGTAGAGCCAGCTCAAACGGCAGATCATATAGATACCGGCCGTGACCATGGTGGCGGCATGGATCAAAGCAGAAACCGGTGTGGGACCAGCCATAGCGTCCGGCAACCAGACGTAGAGCGGAATTTGCGCGCTCTTACCGGTGGCACCGAGGAACAAGAACAAGCACGCGATCAACGCGATGGTGCCGCCGCCTTGCAGCGCGCCGAAGTTCGCTTGCATCGTCGAGAAGTCGACCGAGCCGAGCGCGAAGAACAGCACGAGCGTGCCGATGATCATGCCGAAATCGCCGACGCGATTGACGATGAATGCTTTCTTACCCGCCGACGCATTCGCTTCTTCGGTAAACCAGAAGCCGATCAGCAAATAGGAACAGAGACCGACGCCTTCCCAACCGACGAACATGAGCACCATGTTGTCGCCGAGCACTAGGAGCAGCATCGAGAAGACGAAGAGATTCAAGTACGAGAAATAGCGATGCACCGACGGATCGTCGCCCATGTACTCCGTCGAGTAGAGATGGATGAGCGAGCCGATGCCGGTGATCACGCAGATCATGATCGCCGAGAGTTGATCGACGGCGAGCCGCGCGCTGACCGTGAGATTTCCGGCTGAGAACCACGTACCGAGATCGTAACTCAGCTTCGAGTTGGTGTTGACCACAGTGTATGTGAGCATCGCAGCGATGCCGGCGCTGAGGAGCAGCGGCACACACGCGATGAAGAACACCAGGCCCTTCGGCAGACGCGGACCGAGAATGCCGTTGATGGCGCTGCCGAACAACGGCAACAGCAGGAGCCATGGAAGCCATTCGCTGACGTTCATGATTGCTCCAGAAGGTCGCGCAACTCGTCGACATCGGTCGTGTTGTGAGTGCGGAAAACACCGATCAAAATCGCCAGGCCGACGGCTGCTTCAGCCGCCGCCACGGCCATCACAAAGAACGAAATCGTTTGCCCGCGTGGCAGCGCCCAGCGTTCAGAGAATGCAACAAAGAGCAAGTTCGCCGCGTTGAGCATGAGCTCGACCGACATCAACATCACGATCACGTTGCGGCGCAGCAGGACGCCAAGCACGCCGATGACAAAGAGCGCGACCGCGAGTGCGATCACGTGTTCAATGGGAACAGAAATCGGCAACATTCAGAGCCTCTTCTTGGAAATGACGACCGCACCGACGACTGCAACCAAGAGCAACACACTGAGCATTTCGAAGGGCAGCACGAACTCTTTCATGATCTGCATGCCAACTTGCTCGACCGAGCCGAAATCCGTGCCCATGCGTTCGGCTGGCCGCGTAGCCAAGGTGAACGCCGAATCGCTCACCGACAAACCACGAGCCAGAGCAAATGCAACGGCGCCTACGCCAACGAACACGCCGGCGACCCATGGCCAACTGCGCTTCGTCGGCGGATCTTCGAGATTGAGCAACATGATGACGAACACGAAGAGCACGATGATCGCGCCGGCGTAGACCAGCAGTTGCATCACCGCTGCGAACTGCGCGTGCAAGAGCACGTAGATGACTGACATGCCACCGAGCGCCACAATCAACGCCATCGCCGCGCGAAGCGGATTTGCCAGCACGAGCACCATCGAGGCGCCGAGCAACACCAAGGCTGCGACTGCGTAAAAGACAAATACGTCCATTATTGGCCTCCCGAATTCGCCACGATCATCACAAAACCCAGCCGCTCGGCAGGATTTCTTCATCCTCCGGAAGCGGACACTTGTGATCGCGCACGTGCGCCACGAACTCGTCCTTGAATTTCTCGAAGTACGACATCGTCGGCATGGCCGCCGCGTCGCCGAGCGCGCAGATGGTGTTGCCCATGATGTTCTTGCCGGCCGAGTAGATCGTTTCGAGATCATTCGGCGTGCCGTCGCCGCGTTCCACGCGCAGCAACATGCGCTCTAGCCACCCCGTACCTTCGCGGCACGGCGTGCACTGACCGCACGATTCGTGATGATAAAACTGAATCAAGTTCAGCAACGCACGCACGATGCACGTCTTGTCGTCGATGACGATGATGCCGCACGAACCCAAGAACGAGTTCACTTTGCGCACCGATTCGAAGTCGAGGCGCACATCGATCTCGGTCGGAATTTTCACCGACGGATCGCGCGTCTCGCCTTCTTTCAACGGTGGGAGCAGTTGCGGCGCTGGGGTTTCCGTGAGGATCGGCACCGACGAACCACCGGGCACGATGCCTTTCAACTTGCGACCAGGCAGCAAGCCGCCGCAGATATCGTAAACCAATTCACGCAAGGTCACGTGATGCGGCAGCTCGTAGGTGCCGGGCTTTTGCACAGCGCCAGACACGCAATAAAGCTTGGTGCCACCGCACTTATCGATGCCGTATTTGCTGAACCACTCGACGCCCTTGGTCATCAGTACGGGCGCGAGCACGATGGTTTCCACGTTGTTGACGATCGTCGGCTTGGCGAATGCGCCTTTTACAGCGGGAAACGGCGGTTTCAAACGCGGATAACCGCGCTTGCCTTCGAGCGATTCGAGCAGCGCGGTCTCTTCGCCGCAGATGTACGCACCGGCGCCCGAGTGCGTGTAGACCTTCAGATCCGAGCCCGGACCGTGCAGATCTTTGAACATTCCGCGCGCCGTGGCCTCTTCGATCGCATGGTTCATGCGCTCGATGGCCAAACCGAACTCACCACGGATGAAGACGTAACAGATCTGCGCTTTGATCGCGTACGAAGCGATGGCGATACCTTCGAGGAGCAGGTGCGGATCGCGCTCCATGATGTAGCGATCTTTGAAGGTTCCGGGCTCGCTCTCGTCGGCGTTGATCACCAAGAAAGTCTCGGTGCGCGTCGGCGGCAAGAAGCCCCACTTCATGCCCGTCGGGAAGCCGGCGCCACCGCGACCGCGGGTGTTCGCTTGCTTCATCTGATCGATGATTTCTTCCGGCTTTTTGCTCTTGGCGATCTTCAGGCCTTCATAGCCGCCGTCCGCCAAATACGTATCGATCTTGTGTGCGTTCTGCACGCGCCACCGCTTCGACAGCGGTTTTTCGCACTCGAGCAATTCCTTCAAACGCTGCGGTGAGGTGCTCATAACGGCTTCTCCCCTTTGCGCACGCGGTTCAAAATGCCTTCGACCATCTTCCAGTCGACGTTTTCCACGTACTCGCCATTCACCAGCATCGCCGGCGCGCTACCGCACGAGGCCAAGCATTCGATGGTGCCGACGGTGAACAAACCATCTTTCGTGGTCTCGCCCGCATGCACGTGCAGTTCTTGCTCGAGTTTTTTCACGATCGTGCGGCTGCCACGCATGGCGCACGAGAGCGTGCGGCACACTTCGATATGACACTTCCCAACCGCGTGCTCACGCAACATCGGATAGAAGGTGACCACTTCTTTTACCTGCGTGGGCGGCAGTTCGAGCAGCTCGGCGATGCGCTCTTGCACCGCGTCGCTGAGCGCGCCCACTTCTTTTTGCACCATGATCAACGCGGGAATTAGCGCCGCGCGCTTCTGCGGATACCGCGCCGTTAGGGCGGTGATCGCCTTTTCCGTTTCAGGCTTGATAGACACTACGGCCTCCGCCGGAACCTGCCGGCGGCGTTCACATATTTTGCGCGATAGTCGGAGTCAATCCGTGAGCTTAGATGTTGTTACGGAAGGACTTTTCTTGACCACCCCTAGGTGTGAATCGATACTCGAACGGATGTCCGTATGGCGCTCGATCTCTGCCCTTCTGTGCGGCGTGTGTCTCGCGAATTGCGCGATCGCGTCGACCGGCAAGATCTTGAAGGGCGCCACCAGTATCGAAGTGGCCGAACACGCCGAGGCCGAAAAATACGCGGTGTACGAACTCACGCGTGCACGTGAATATTTACACAAAGCGCGCGAAGAATGGGGTTACTCGGATTTCGAAGCGGCGGAAGTTTTCGCCGATCAAGCAACGCAATGGGCGGACAAAGCACGCGACAAAGCGCGTGATCACGATCAACCAAAGCCGACGCCGCCCCCCGCTCCTGCTCCCGCTCAGCAGGCCCCGGCCGCGCAACAGCCCGCGCCGCAACCGGTCATCGTACCTGTTGCTCCGACAAACAATCCTCCACCCGCGCAGACGCCACCGGCGCAACCGCAGGGGAACTGATCCGTGCAACGTATTCTCCTCGCTGCATGGCTCGTCGTGCTCGGTGCGTGCAGTACCGGCGCAACGCTCGAACAAGATGCGCTGACGATCAAAAAGGACATCGCTCGCGCGCGCGATGCGGGCGCGATCCGCTGCTCGCCAAAAGAGCTCGCGACGGCCGAATCGCAAGTCGACTTCTTGGAATACGAGGTAAAAGAGGGCGATTGGCACCGCGCGGAATATCACGCTGAACAAGCGCGTGAAGCCGTGAAGAACGCGCTCAACAATACCGATCCGGATCAATGCGGCGAAAAACGCGTGTTGATCAAAGACACGCAAGCGCCGACGATTTCGCGCAAAGACTCCGATGGCGACGGTCTCTTCGACGACGAAGACCAGTGTCCGCTCGAGCCTGGTCCGACAGCGAACAAAGGTTGTCCGCTCAAAGATTCCGACAACGACGGTGTGCTCGATCCAGACGACAAGTGCCCGACCGAAGCTGGCCCAGCGTCGAACCAAGGCTGCCCAATCAAAGACACAGACGGCGACGGCCTCACCGACGACATCGATCAATGCCCGGCCGATCCCGGTCCGCAAACCAACCAGGGGTGTCCGATCAAAGACACCGATGGCGACGGCGTGCTCGATCCAGACGATGGCTGCCCGAACGATCCCGGCCCGGCATCGAACAAAGGTTGCCCACTCACCGATCGCGATGGCGACGGCGTGACCGATGATATCGATCAATGCCCGGACGTGCCCGGCGATCCCACGCTGCAAGGTTGCCCGAAGAAGACACTCGTGGTCGTGCGCGAAGATCGCATCGAGATCAAACAGCAAGTGCACTTCGCCACCGGTAAAGCGAAGATCTTGAAAGACAGTTTCGAACTGCTCAGCCAAGTGGCGAGCGTGTTGCGCTCGAATCCGCAGATGAAAGTGCGCATCGAAGGTCACACGGACAACGTGGGCTCCGAGAAGACCAACTTGAAACTCTCGGATCAGCGCGCCAAAGCCGTGCGCGAACATCTGCTAAGCAAAGAAGGAATCGACGGCGAACGTTTGGAAGGCGTTGGCTACGGTCCGTCAAAGCCGATCGCGTCGAACTCCACCGCCAAAGGTCGCGCACTCAATCGCCGCGTCGAATTCAATATCGTCGCTAAATGACGGCGCAATTGACGTGGCCGGTCCTGAAGAAGCAGCCACTCGGCGGACTCGATCGCCGAGCGATCGCTACGCATATTTCCGAACATGGCTTTCGCACCGCAGAAGCGGATCTCGCTGCCGATGTGACGCGTTTGAAGAAACAACATACCGTTCTGCCGGCTGACGAATGCGTCTTGATCCTCGGCGGATCGCAAGGCTTGAGTCGGGCGCTGGCGGTGCAATTGTTGTTCGGTGAACGCGCGAATATTTTCTGCGTGCACTACGACAGCGAACGCTTGCAAATCGGTCCGCAACACGTGCGTGCGATGCAAGCGCTGGCTCAGCGCGAAAAATTGCAGTCTGGTTTCATGAACGCCGACGCGACCGATCCAAAGGTGATCGACAACGTGATCATCGCGCTGCGTGCGTCGTACCGCGTGGTGCACCTGTTCAATTGCATCGCGTCGGGTGCGCCGAAACGTTTTGCGGAGCACGGACCCGCGCAGGTTTTGGATTTGGACGTCGCCTATGATCCGGTGCGGCAGATCGCCGATTTTTCGCAGGTGCGCGACTGCGGTCTCGTCGATGTAGAAGTGGCCACGCAACAGGAGATCGATCGCACCCACCGCATGATGGGCACGAGCACAGAGTTGTGGACCACGGCGCTCGCGCGTGCCGGTTTGCTCGCTAGGGATCGCACCGTAGTGGCGTTCGCCGACTACGATTTCGAGGCGGACAATCCGGTGTACGGAATGGGCCCGCTCGCCACAGCAAAGACGCTACAACGCAAGAGCATGACTGCGATCGCGCAAGAACATGCGGTGCGCACCGTGCGCGTTTGTTATCCTGCGATGAACACGATGGCGATCGGCGCAATCCCGGGCGGATTGATCACCTTTGCTGGAACATGGAAAAAACTCGAGCGCGATCAGGCGGACATTCACACCCTGGCGGCGCGTTCGATGGTGATGTGGCATCCGCAGTTTTCACTGAACGAATTGCGGCTCGACACCGCGTATCAACAGGCTTTGCAGGCGTTCAAAAAAGAGACGCTCACTCCTCAGAGTTGGCGTTCGGTTCTTTTTTGAAGAGGTATTCAGCGCCGGCCTTCATGCCCGTACACCGCAGCTTTGCCAAGGTGACCGACGATCCTCACCGGTTGCACGAATGGATCGAGCGCATCGGCCAAGACGGCGGCGGGGATAGCGAAAACCCCAAAGATACGATTGAGCGTCGAACTGCCCATCGCTGCTTTCGCACCTTGAAATTTGTCGTCGGTCACCATCTCCTTGAAGCGCTTCGGAATCTCGGCGAGCTCGTTTTTTGCGCGCGTTTTGTGATCGGTCGGCTGCGGCGCAACAGGCGTAGAGGTTTTTGGCGAGACGGTCGACATGCAAAGCTCCTTGGTACGCGGGTTATCGGCGCAAGCGCTTTTCCCACGTGAAGACGCGAGCGATCGTCATTGCAATGGCTGCGCGCCCCGTGCTTCCTTGCCGTGCATGGCACTTTCGTTCACGCAGCAACTCGGCATCGAAGTTCCTCTCATTTGCGGCGCGATGTATCCGTGCAGCAATCCCGAGCTCGTCGCGGCAGTGAGCGAAGCCGGCGGTATCGGCATCGTGCAACCGCTCTCGCTCGTGTATGTGCACGGTCACGAATTTCGCGCCGGCCTGCGGCGGATCAAGCAGCTCACCAGTAAGCCGATCGGCATGAACATGATCGTCGAAAAATCGAGCAAGATTTACGAAGATCGCATGAAAAAATGGCTCGATGTCTCGCTCGAAGAAGGCGTGCGTTTCTTCGTCACGTCGCTCGGCAATCCGCGCTGGGTTTGCGAGCGAGTGCATGCCGCGAAGGGCCTCGTCTATCACGACGTCACCACGCGCAAATTCGCCGAGAAAGCGTTGCAAGAAGGCGTCGACGGCATCATCGCGGTGAACAATCGCGCAGGCGGCCATGCGGGCGGACTTTCGGCCGAAGCGCTTTGGCGTGACCTGTCTACCTTGCGCGTTCCGTTGATCGCCGCGGGTGGCGTGGGCACGCCAGCAGAATTTCGCGCGATGCTCGATCAGGGTTATGCCGCGGTGCAACTCGGTACGCGCTTCATCGCCACCCCCGAGTGCCGCGCGCACGATGATTACAAGAATGCGATCGTCAACGCCGAAGAACGTGATATCGTGCTCACCAATCGCATCACCGGCGTTCCCGTGAGCGTTATCCGCACGAAGTACATCGAACAAGTGGGCACCGAAGCCGGGCTGCTTGCGCGTATGCTACTGCGCAACAAGCGCACCAAGCACTGGGTACGCATGTTCTATTCCGTGCAGTCTTTGTGGAAACTGAAACGTTCGTCGCTGCGCGGCATGTCGTATCAGGATTATTTCCAGGCCGGCAAAAGCGTGCACGGTATTCGCGCGGTGGAATCGGCTGGCTCGATCGTGCGCTCGTTCGCGGCAGCGGTGCAAGATACGCCGCCGAAGCACGCGATGAACTGAAATTACATCACGCGTTCTGCGACTCGCGCCACGATGCTGCGCACAGATCGCGCGAGCCGCGCGAAGAACGGACGCTTTTTCTTCTGATAGGGCTGCGAACGGTTGTCGACCGTGTCGGCGATCGCTTCGCTCACAGCGCGGACAAAATTCTCATCGCGCGTGAGTAGCATCGCTTCAACCAAGCTGCGGTCCGCGTTCTTGTCGATGTTGTAACTGCCCGCGAACGCCACGTAATTGTCGAGCGTAATCATTTTCGCGTGATCTTGGCGATTCGTCTCGGCGATGTGCACACCCGCTTCGAGAAGGCGCGGATACCCGCGTTCGGCGTTCAGATACGGCAGCGTCGAAACCATCGCGGCCGCTTCGCTCGTGGTAGCAAAGAGAACGTCGGCGCCGCGAAGTGATGCGCTGACCGCTTGCGCGACGATCTGTTCATGACCGTTGAGGAAGTTGCTGGTCGCGCGGATTTGCTCTTGCGAGCGACTGAACGCATCGACAATCGCCTCGGTCACCGGATGCACTTCGCTGCCGAAGTCGCGCGCATTGTGCACGGGGTCATGAAAAAGCAGTTGGAAGACAGGTCCTACGGGCTCGCCTGCAGCGATGCGCCGCTCGAGTTCCTTTTGCATTTCCGGTGCGGCGGCTTCGACATCGTCGCTGAATTGTTCGATTGCCGAATTGAAGGCCGCACGCTCGACGAAGCGATCCGTGAGCGCGGAAAAACGCGTGTGTGGCGTCGAGCGCTTCATCACTTCGATGAGACGCCGGGCCAAGCTCGTCACGGTCGGACCTTCGAGCAACACGTCGAAGTCCGTCCACTCGGCAAAGTACGACACGCCCATGTTGCGCCCGCCGAATACGGCGCGCTTGCCATCGGCGACGAGACATTTGAAGTGCTGGCCAGGTCCAGGTCCCGACAGCTGTTCACTGAGCGGCTTGAAAAAGCTCACCGCGCCGCCAGCCTCACTCAATTCGCGCAGTTTGCTGTGTAAGAGCTCGCGCGCTTCTTCCGACTGGTCTTTCACTATGAATGCTTGCGCGGCGAAATCGAGACAAAGCGAGACCTGCACACCTCTGCGTTGCGCGATGATCAATTCATCGAGGTAGGCGCAGCCGACAATATCGGCCTCGATGCACAACAGCGAACACGCAATAGTCGAGTCCGCTGCGCGGATCAGATTGATGCGCGCATCCCACGCCTTTTGGTGATCACGAAGGGGTTGCGCAGAGAGTGCTTGCGTTGGTGGCTCACCGGCGATGGCTTCCGCGTTGCGCCAAAAAGACGCGCCGTAGCGTTGCTCGACGGGAGACACGGCCATGCGGCGGAAGTATCGGCGCAAGCCAAGCTGAAGTTGCTTAGCGCTCGACGGTGATGACGCCCATATCGATCAATTCTTTCAGCTTGTGCATCGCCTGAAAATCACTGCCGGGCCACGCATCAAGCGCGGCTTGATAGGTGGGCATGCCGATGAATAACTCGAGCGCATCGAGCTGTTCAGGCGTCAGATCTCTCAGTTTGGCTTTCATTGGCCGCGCCGGTCCCAAACGGCCAGTCGCCGGCGGTAGCTTCGGCATAATGCGCGAGATCTCGTCGAACTGGCGCAGCGCCTCGAGCAGGATCGACTCCGTGCTCTCGGTGATCGTCGATTGAAACTTCGTCTCGCCTGGCGCCTTCAATTCGAAGTGCCCCGTCTGCCATTGCACCATTCGGCAGAACGCTTTTAGCGGCGCCATTTTTTGCCCGGCGATCTCGGCGAAAACGACTTGGCCTTCTTTCAAAAACACCGAGCCTTCGTGCGCGCCGACGATACTCAAAATACCGCTCTTTTTGCTCGAGCTGAATAGCTGCAAGAGGTCCGGGAACGGTACCTCTTCGAGCTCACCGCTCATCGTCGTGTCGCCACTGCGCGCTTGCGCGAGCTCTTCGAGCATCATGCGCAGCTCGTCGGTCGACAGACCCGCGGCTTGCGCCGAGACTTCGCCGAGACCAACCACTTTCAAGATATTGGTGCCAACGAGCACGCGGTCACCGATCTTGAGCTCCATCTTTTGCACTTTTTCGCCGTTGACGAAGGTGCCGTTGGTCGAGCCTAAATCGATGATGCCGAGGCGTTTGCCGTCGACGAGCAGGCGCGCGTGCTTGCGCGAGACCATGTCTTCAACGAGCACCATGCCGACGTCACTGGCACGGCCGATGACCACTTCACCTTTGAGCGGCAGGGGAAATTCGCCGCCCTGGTATTTGCCAGAGATGAATTTCAGCGCGAATTCGCCGCCACCGTCGCTCATGCATCAATAGTATGGCTAGGGAGCCGCCATATTCATGTAAATTCGCGCACGTTCGTTTTTGGGGTCGCGGCGCAGCACGTCTTGCCACTCGGCTTTAGCGAGTTCGACCTTGCCTTGCGCATAATAAGCGAGACCGAGAGCGAGGCGGGCTGGGGTGTATTCCGGCTTGTCGCGCAGCGCGTGTTGGTACTCGGTGACCGCAGCATCGAGCAGCCCGGCGTCACGCAGAGCGTTCGCCAACTTCAAACGAATATCGACGAAGCTTCCGCGCAGCTTCAGCGCCTTGCGATATTCCTCGATCGCCTCGTTGTAGAGACCCGCACTCAAGTATGCATCGCCCGTGGCGGAATGCATGTTGGCGAGCTTTCCAGCGATGAACGGATCGAGCTCCTGCGCTTTCGCTTTCGTAATGCGCAGCGCGTGATTGTAGATCGCGCGCGCTTCTTCGTACTTGCCGAGATCGTTATAAAGCACGCTCAGGTTCAACGCAGCTTCGCTGTACGCCGGGTTGACCTTGAGCGCTTGTTCGAACGCGCGCTGCGCTTTCGAAAACTGACCGAGGCCGTGATAGATAATGCCGAGCATGTTGAACACGTCGGCGAAGGTCTGCGCGCGTTCGGCGACGCTTTCCAAATACTCTTTGGCCTTTTGGTGATCGCCGCGCAGATAATATTCGCGGCCGAGCGATAGATCCTGGCGCAGCGCCTCGTCCATCATAGCTTATTTCCCCTCTGTTGCAGTCGTCGCGGCCGAAGCAGGCGCCGCATTCAACTCATCCACCGTTTGCGGCAATTGCAACGCCGCCAAGGTCACCCGCGCACTCTTCGCTTCGCCGCTTTCAGGATACGCTTCCAGCAAACGTGCGTACGTCGCCCGCAGCTTATCCTTATCCTTCAGTTTGACATAGGTTTCGCCGAGCTCAAGCAGCACTGTCGGCTCGAGCACGGTGCCGGTGATGTAGGTCCGCAGGTTCTCATAGCGGTTGGCGGCGCCGTTCCACTTCTCGGCGTGAACATAGAAGCGCGCGACGTACAAATCATGCTGCGCCAAGCGCAAATAACAGTCGCCGAGGCGTTTTTTAGCGTCTTCGATATTTGCGCCTTCGGGGAAGCGCTCGATGTATTCTTTGAACGCACGCGCCGCTTTTTCCACTTCGACTTGGTCTTTTTCATGCGCCGGCGGCAGGAAAAACAAGTCTTCTGGGATCTCCTTGAAGTGGGCCATCGCTTCTTGGAAGGTCGCGTGCGGGACTTCCTCGTGCGTCGGGTGGTACTGAACGAAGAGGCGATACGCGTCGATCGCTTCCAAGTATTTCTCGCTGCCGTACTTGATATCGGCCAAGCGTAGCTCGGCGAGCGCGGCGAATTTCGAGTACGGGAACTTCGCTTTCAAAGTGGCGAAAGCCGTGGCGGATTCCATCCACAGCTCTTTCTTCAAATCTTCCATGCCCTCTTCGTAGTAGTCCTGCGGCGCGTCGCCTTTGCGGACGGCCGCGGTCGCGCAAGCAAAGCAAACGAGCGCGACGACGAGAGAGCGAAAAAACGTCTTCATTACCAGTCCTTCACCTTGGCGATACTCGCCTCGTGAGCAAAGGCCTGCTCACCATTCGGCAGTTCGATCGCCACGAAGCCGAGCGCGGCTTCTTTGCCGGTGAGCCGTATCTCTTCGCCGGCACCAAGGTCTACAAGCGTTTTGAATCGCTCATCCGGCCCGCTTTTAGCAGCAGTACGTTTGACTACGACCGCAGGCGGTTTGACGTCGTGATAGACGGTCTCGATCAACTCGCCGAGCCCGCTCACCGCGAGGGTCGCGCCTACGACGGTCAAAGCCAGCGTGACCGGCAACAGACGGCGACGCAGCACGTACCAACGCAGCACCACGAGGCCACTCAGCAAAATCAACGCGATGCCGAACACGTCGAGAAACGGTGCGCGCACCAGTTGATCGGCGATGTCGCCAAGCAACGAGAGTTCGCGCGTGTGGCCCGGATTCGCTTCGAGCACGCGTTCTCTGACGATGTGCAAATTGCCCGACGCATCGGTGCTCGGTCGCAACAGCTGCGCGCGTTTCAAGTGCAACACGGCACGACCGAGATCATTCGATTCGGCGTAGCTCGTGCCCAAGTTGTATTCGACATCGGCGCTATGCACGCCCGAAGCAACAGCGCGCTGCCACGCACCCTGCGCTTCTTCCGCGCGGCCTTCGAGCGAGGCTTGCACGCCTTGATCGAACAAAGTCTGATGCGTGGTCACCGGCGCATCGGCCGCGAGCAAAAGTGCGAGGAGAATCATTCGTTACTCCCCGGTTTATCTACCCGCGCGATCACTTGTTCCAAACGTTCGCCCGCTTGCTCGGCTTCACGCGCCAGATGTCCACCCGGTGCGAAACGCGCAAAATCGCAATTATCGAGCTCGGTGAGCAAGCGATCGATCGCCGCTTCGTCAACGCCCTCTTTGATCATTGCCGCGCGCAAGCCATCGCGGCCAACGCCGATCGAAATGCCGTAACGTTCGCTGAGATACACGCGCGCAACGCGTGCGAGCTCAGCGTAGAACGCTTCGCCTTGCAGTGTGCGCGCTTTTTTGATCCCGCGTTGCGCGTTCGCTTTTGCGTCGCGTGCGATTTCGGCCTTGCTCTTTTCTCGTCGCTGAAAACGGCCGAGCACCACGGCCAACGCGGCGAGTGCACTCGTAGCGCTGCCGATCCACACGAAGATCGTGCGTGCCGGTGCAGGCCGGTCGTCTTTGATCTTCGCGCTGAAACGGATCGCATGCAGGTTGCGCCCGTCACCGCTCGCTTTCGCGGCTTGCGCTGGTTCGTTCGGTGCTGCCGCGACGCTCTCGCCACCCACCTGGATCGAGAACGGCTGACTCTTTGCTTCTTTGTAGGTTCCGGTTTTCGGATCGAACCAATTGAACACGAGCGGCGGAATCAAATGCTCGCCCGGTTCGTTCGGCACGAACAAGTAGTCGCGCTGAATGCGCCCGGCGAGGGACCCTTGATCGAATTTTTGCTCGCTCTTCGTCTCTGGATCGTACGCTTTCAACTTCGCCGACAAGCGCGGCGCGGGCAGCGTGAGCTTCGAGACGTTGCCGGTGCCGGCCGCGATAACCCGCAGCGTCACCGGCTTTCCCACCTGCGCACGATCGTTCCCCACGAGCTGCGCACCAAACTGAAAATCGCCCACGTTCATCTGCGAAAAACCGCTCGGCCGCCCGGTTTGCGGCAGCGGCTTCGCTTCGATTTCGATCGGCAAACTGGACACGCGATAGGAGCGACCTTGCGAGAAAAACAAACCGCCTGCCTGGGCTTCGGTGGCGAACGCGCCCACGTTCACTTTGCCTTCGCGCAGCGCAAAGAGCGCGTAGCGCGCGATTTCGAAGACTTGGTATTCCTCGCCGCCGTAGCGCTGAATCTTCGGCTGCAAGTTCTGCCGTGGCTTGTCGTCGCGCTCGAGCAGCACCCCTTCGAGCTGCGGTTGCGTCAAACTCTGAACGTCGGACAATTCGACACGTGAAAGCAGAAACACGCTGAGCACCACTTGTTCGCCGACGAACGCCTCGAATTTGTCCGGCACCACGCGCAACATCACCGGATCGCTGCGGCCCTTGTTGTCTTGCGGTTGCGGAATTGCGGGCGTGGGCGCTTGTTGGCCGGGTTTCTGGCCTGGTCCCGCTTTACCTGTGACCTCGATGAAGATCGGTTCAGTCGATTTCATCTCGTTGCCGATGCGCGCGGATGCGGCGCCGATCTTGGCTTTACCCGGTTTCTTCGGCTGGAGCAGATAGGTGTACGTCGTCGACAGCTGCACGCGTGGTGCGCTGCCGAAGTTCATTTGAAACGATTGGCCGCGCTGAGTGCCGCGGCGAACGATGTCCAAGTTGTCGAGCTCTGGCGGCGTGTAAGCCGGATCGTTACTGGTGCCGTCGACCACCACGGTGATCTCGAGCGAGAGCTGTTCGGTCGCAGCGATCTGCGTTTGCGACACTTCGGCGCGGATCGTGACTTTGTCGGCCGCCAAAGCGACGTTGGCAAAACACGCGAAGGCCGCGAACAAGCTGAGCGCTTTCACCAGTCCTTCTCCACTTTGCGCTCCTTACGCTTTTGTTGCTGCGCCTTGAAGAGGTCGAAGCGCATCGGCTTTTCTTCGGCCTGGAGCGCGTCGAGCAGCTGCATGCGACCTTTGTCTTTGTCGTCTTGCTTCTCGGCCTCGCCTTGTTGCGGCTGTTTTTGATCCTGCTTCTGCTCGTCCTTTTGCTGATCTTTCTGATCTTTTTGCTGGTCCTTCTGATCCTTTTGATCTTTCTGGTCCTGCTTTTCGTCTTGCTTCTGATCCTGATTTTGCTCGTCTTGTTTTTGTTGGTCCTGCTTCTGCTGGTCCTGTTTTTTCTTCTCTTCTTGCTGCTTCTTCAGCAGCTTCTGCGCGAGCTCCAAGTTGTATTGCACTTCACGCACGCCCGGCATTTCACGCAGCGATTTCTTGTACGATTGCACCGCGCCCGCGTAGTCCTTGGCGTCGAAGGCCGCGTTGCCGAGCAGATACTGCGCACGCGCACGCAGTTTTTTGTCTTCGGAGAGCAACGCGTGTTCGATCAGCGGCGCCGCATCTTTCGGGCTGCCCTTCTTCAAATGCGCGAGCCCTTGGTTCAACCACAATTCCGCGAGCGGACCGAGCGCTTCTTTTGCGTGCTCGTAGGCAGAGAGAGCTTCGTCGGGCTTGTTGTCCTCGAGCAGCTTGTTGCCGTCCGCCACATCGGAGTTCTGCAAAGTCGGCCACGGAATTTCCGCGCGCGCCGATGACGGCAAGACGAAGAGCAAGAATGCGAGCGCCGCCGTGAGCTTGCGCTTGCTCGAGAGCAACGCGGCGAGCAGCAAGCACAGCGCGCCGGGCACGAGCACCCATTGAAAGCGATCGGCATAAACCACTTTGAAGGTGGCCTCTTTCTCTTCGCGCTCGAAGCCTGCAAGATCGCCGACCAACGCTTCGACGCCGGTGCTGCCGCCACTCGACGCCACGTAACGGCCGCCGCCGGCTTGCGCCACGTCTTTCAAGATCTGCTCGTTCAAACGCGAGAGCACGGTCTGACCGCTGGCGTCTTTCATGTAGCCAACGAATTCACCGCGCTCGCCATAGAGCGGCAACGGTTCGCCCGCGGTCGATCCAACGCCGATGGTGAACACCGTGACCCCTTTTTCGTGCAAACTCTTCGCTGCTTCGATCGCCGCACCTTCGTGATCTTCACCGTCGGTGATCACGACAACGACTTGGCTCTTCGATCCGCCGCGTGTGCGCGCTTCTTCGAGCAATGCATCGGCGCTCTTCAACGCTTCGGCGATCGCAGTGCCACCGCGCGGAATGGTCTTGGTATCGAGCGCACGCAAAAACGTTTTTGCCGCGGCGTAGTCGCTGGTGAGAGGACACTGCACGAACGCTTGACCGGCAAACGCCACGAAGGCCACGCGATCACCGCGCAACTGATCGAGCAAAGACGACAGCTCGAGCTTGCTGCGCGTCAAACGATCCGGCTGCAGATCTTTGGCGAGCATGCTCTTCGAAGTGTCGATCGCGACGACGAGATCGAGCCCGCGTCGCGTTTGCTTCACCGTCGACGCCCCATACTGCGGACGAGCCAAAGCGAGCACACACAATCCCACACCAACAATCCAAGCGATGCTGCGCACCATACGCTTTGGTCGTGACAGCTCGCGTTCATGGGAAGCGAGCATGCGCGCGTCGCTGGCCTTCTGCCAACGCATGCGTCGTACGCGCTCGGAAACCACCATCGCGAGGGCGAGAACTGGAAGTACGAGCAACAACCACAGAAGCCGAGGATCACCGAATTTCATTCGAGCGCCTCCGCAAAACGCGTCCAGCGCAGCACGCGTTCGATGAGCAAGAACACCAAACCGAAGATCAAGAACGGCACGAACAGCTCGCGCCGTGGCGCCGTTCCCGATTCCTCGAATCGCGTTTTCTCTTGATGATCGAGCGCGCTGCGTAGCGTGCGCCGCAACGAATCGCGATCTTCAGCGCGAAACGAGAGCGCGTTGGTCTTGCGCGCGATCTCTTCGAGCAGTGCCGGATTAATCGGCACTTTCACTTCGTTGTAAACGATCTTGCCGAACAGATCTTTGCCGGCGGGGAACGGCACCGGGCCGTCTTTTCCGATCAAGATCGTATAGATCTGCATGCCGAGTTCTTGCGCGATGCTCGCAGCTTCGAGTGGAGGCAACGAACCCGCGTTGTTGTCGCCGTCGGTCAGCAAGATCACGACGCGCGTCTTCGATGTCTGTTCACGCAAACGATTGATCGAAGTTCCAAGCGCATCGCCGATCGCCGTACCGTCTTGGATCACACCCGTGCGCACATCGGCGAGCAAATTGACAAGCACGTTGTAATCGAGCGTGAGCGGGACCTGCGTGTACGCTTCGCCTGCAAACACCACGAGACCGATGCGATCACTCTTGCGCTCTTGGATCACTTCCGCGAGCACTTCTTTTGCCACCGTTAAACGGTTGCTCGGTTTGAAGTCGGCGGCTTCCATCGAGCCCGAAATATCCAGCGCGAAAACGATATCGATACCTTCGGTGTAGTCGTTGCCGCTGGCGTCTTCCGATTGCGGCCGCGCTGCCGCCATGATGACGAAGGCGAGGCCGACGGCCTGCATGAACAACACAGCTGGGCGCAAAGTTTCCGGTAAACTCTGCGGCAGACCACCGGCGTAGCCAGTGTATGAATAAGACAACATCGGAACACGTCGGCCGATGATCGCCAAGGCAGCGAACGCGAACACCGGAAGCAAGAGCAACAAGAACAGCGGCGTTTGAAACGCGAAGTTGCGTCCAGTGCCTTGCGCCCACACGAAGAACGCAGCAGCGGCCACGCCTTGCAGCGCCATGACGACGATCGACAAGGGGTTCACGCTGCCTCCACGGCTTTAGGCTCAGGAGGCCTGGTGGCCCACACTTGTTGCTCGAAGAAATCGAGCATCGATGCGGCTTTTTCCGCCGGCGGCTCCATCTTCGCGTACTTCACGAAATCGGCGTGCTCGAGCCACAAACGCAGCCCTTCGCGATCGAGCCCCGGCGCCGAGATCACCGCGAGCTTTTCCATCAACTCGGCCGTGGTCAGATCGAGCGCATTGATCGCGTAACGCTGCGCCAAGTAGCCGCGAAGAATCTCGGTACCTTCGAAATAATATTCGCGATGCCGTCCTTGTTTGAGCAGTTGCTTGTCGCGCAGCAAACGCAGGAGCATGAGCGCGGCTTTGTGGGGGGGAATCTGCGCCTGCGCGATCACTTCCTGCACCGTGCCACCGCGTCGCCAACGTTTTGCGGCGAGGTAAATCGCCGCCGCCAACAAAACTCCGCCGAGAATATAGAACGGCCAGTAGATGCGTTCGTACACCGCGAAGGGGTCGCCGTCGGGTTTGCGCGCTTCCGGCGCCTCTTGTTGCGGCTCGCCTTCTTTTTTTGGCGGCGGTGCTTTCTGTTTTTTCTCGTTCGCTTCTTCGTCGATCACGCTTTTGATCGCGACTTTCGCTTCCGCCGTTTTGAACGACGCGCCGCCGATGCGAAACGGAATCGCCGCCACGCTTTGCTCGCCCACTTCGTAGGACGCGAGCTTGAACACCATTTCTTCGGTGATCATCGGTCCTTCGATTTTTTGCGTAGCGGCTTTATCGATCAAATCGAATGCGCCGAACGAAACTTCGGCGGGAAATTCGAACGCATCGGCTTCTGCGTGTTTCACCGCGACCGTCAGATGCACAACGTCACCAACGAACGCTTCACGTTTGTCTACCTGCGCGGTGATTTCCGGCGGCACCAGCGGCTGTTTCGGCGCGTCAGCAGCGAGAGCAGCCGAAGAGAGAAGCAGAAGAAAAAAACCGGGCATGGGCACGGGCACGTTCACGGGTTAGCCCCGCCGCGCGCGCATGCGGAAATAACCGAGCAGCGCTTTCGTGTAATCGGTGCCGTTGACGATCTCGACGGGCGTCACACCGGCGCGTTGAAAGGTTTGCGCCACTTGCCGATGCTCGAGGCGGACGCGCTCAGCATACGCAGAGCGCACTTGCTTCGACGCGGTGTCGAGCATGCGTTGCTCGCCGGTTTCCGGATCGCGCACCCACACGAAACCCACGTTCGGCAGCTCTTTCTCCATCGGATCCGTGAGCCACACCGGGATCACATCGTGCCGTTGCGCGAAAACGCGCAGTTTCGAAGTGTCCGGCATGCCGACGAAATCGGAGATAAAGATCACCACGCTCTTACGCTTCAGCACGCTCTCGGCCATGGTCAGCGCCGATTGCCAACTGGTGCCCTGCCCCGCCGGCTTCACGCCGATGATGTCGCTGATCAAGCGCAACACGTGCAGGCGGCCTTTTTTCGGCGGCACGAAATGCTCGATGCGATCCGAAAACGCGATCAACGCCACGCGATCATTATGTTTGATTGCAGCGAACGCAAACAACGCCGCGAGCTCGGCCGCGAGTTGCAACTTCTCGCTCTTTTGCGATCCGAAGCGTTGCGACGCACTCACATCGACCACGAGGCAAATCGTCAGCTCGCGTTCTTCAGTGTACTGCTTGATGTAGATATCGCGCGAGCGCGCCGAAACGTTCCAATCGATGCGGCGCACATCGTCGCCCGGTTGATACGGCCGCACTTCCGCGAAGGTCATGCCCTGGCCGCGGAAAATAGACGTGTAATTGCCGGCGAACAGCGACCCGACTTTCTTGCGGGTGCCGATCTCGATCCGGCGCACCTTCGCTAGAACTTCGCGGGAAAGCATTCGTTACGGGATCTCCACGCTGTCGAACACGCGTTGCACAATGGTTTCTGCGCTGATCTCTTCGGCTTCCGCTTCGTAAGTGAGCAGCACGCGGTGGCGCATCACGTCGAGACCCACGTTCTTCACGTCTTCCGGCGTGACGAAGCCGCGATGACGCAAAAACGCGTGCGCTTTCGCTGCCAAGGTCAACGCCAAAGTGGCGCGCGGGGAAGCACCGTACTGAATGAGGCGCTTGAGATCTTTGATGCGGAAACGTTCGGGGTCGCGCGTGGCGTGGACCAAGTTCAGGATGTAGTCCTTCACTTTTTCGTCCATGTAGATCTGCTTCACCACGAGGCGCGCGTTGACGATATCTTCCGGCTTGATGATGCGGCTGATCTGCGCTTGCTCGACGCCGGTCATGCGCTCCAAAATCTCGCGCTCTTCGGCCATCGTCGGATAGCTCACCACCACTTTGAGCATGAAACGATCGAGCTGCGCTTCCGGCAGCGGATAGGTGCCTTCTTGCTCGATCGGATTTTGCGTGGCGAGCACCAAAAACGGATCCGGCAAGCGGAACGTCGTATCGCCGATGGTGACGTTGCGCTCTTGCATCGCTTCGAGCAGTGCCGATTGCACCTTGGCAGGCGCGCGATTGATTTCGTCGGCGAGCACGATGTTGGCGAAAATCGGCCCTTTTTTTACGGTGAACTCGCCGCGCTGCGGACTGTAGATGGTGGTGCCAACCAAGTCTGCGGGCAACAAATCCGGCGTAAATTGTAAACGCGCGAACGATAGCGCGAGCGCATCGGCTACCGCTTTGATCGCCGTGGTTTTCGCAAGACCCGGCACGCCTTCGAGCAGCACGTGGCCACCCGACAAGATACCGATGATGATCCGTTCGATCATCGACCGCTGGCCAACGATCACCCGCGACACTTCCGTCGTGAGCTTATCGACGAACACACTTTCGCGTTGAACGAGCTCGCTCAACGCTTGGATTTCACGTGACATTTCTTTGCTCCAAGGATGAAGTAGCGAGCCGCTGCTACCCTAACTTGCCAGAACGCTCAACAGCACAGCCCGCATGGACATTCCCGGTGCTCAACGCTATTTCGCCGCGCCATGGAACAAGGAAAGATCACGCCGCGCGCAGAAGACTATGCCCAGTGGTACCAAGACGTCATTCGCGAGGGCGATCTGGCTCAGCCCGCCGAAGTGGTGAAGGGCTGCATGGTCATCAAGCCGCACGGCTACGCGATTTGGGAAAAAATTCAGCGCGATCTGGATCGTCGCTTCAAAGCCACCGGCCACAAGAACGCGTACTTCCCGCTGCTCGTGCCGATGAGCTTCATCAAGAAAGAGGCCGAGCACGTAGAGGGTTTCGCGCCCGAGCTCGCTGTAGTCACGCATGCCGGCGGCAAAGAGCTCGAAGAACCGTACGTGATTCGGCCGACGAGCGAGACGATTATCGGTCACTTCTTCGCGCAGTGGATCCAAAGCTGGCGCGACTTGCCGCTGCTCATCAACCAATGGGCGAACGTGATGCGCTGGGAGCTGCGCACGCGCATGTTCCTGCGCACTGGTGAGTTCCTTTGGCAGGAAGGCCACACCGCGCACGCGACGCACGAAGAGTGCATCGAAGAGACGATGAAGATGCTCAACGTGTACTCGGATTTTGCCGAGAGCGTGATGGCGATGCCCGTCGTCAAAGGGAAAAAGACCGACTGGGAACGCTTCGCTGGCGCCGTCAGCACCTTCACCATCGAAGCGATGATGCAAGACGGAAAGGCGCTGCAAGCCGGCACCTCGCATGATCTCGGACAGAACTTCGGCAAAGCCTTCAACGTGAAGTTCCAGAACAAAGAAGGCCGTGAAGACTTCGTTTGGCAAACCAGCTGGGGCGTTTCTACGCGTCTCGTCGGCGGGTTGATCATGACCCACTCGGACGACAACGGCCTGGTCTTGCCGCCGAAACTCGCGCCGATCCACGTGGCGATCGTGCCGATTTACAAGAGCGACGCCGAGCGCGAAAAGACGCTTGCGGCCGCCGAACGTATCGCTGCGGAACTGCGCGAACAGCGTTATTGCGGCGAACCCATCGACGTCGAAATCGATCGCCGCGACGGTCTCTCTCCCGGGGCCAAATACTATCACTGGGAGCGCCGTGGCGTTCCGTACCGCATGGAAATTGGGCCAAAGGATTTGGAAAAATCGTCGGTGGCGATCAAACGCCGCGACGGCGGACCGAAGCAATTCGTGCCGATGGCCGATGTGGCGAAGCAATTTCCGGCACTGCTCGAAGCCTATCAAAACGAGCTGCTCGCGAAGGCGAAAGCCATGCGCGAAGCGGGTTCGGTGCGCGTCGAAACCTGGGATGAGCTGGTCAAAGCGCTCGAAGCCAACAAGTTCGTGTACGCGCGCTGGGCGGGCGATGCGGCGCTGGCGCAAAAGCTCAAAGAGATCCAAGCCACCGTGCGCTGCATGCCGCTCGACGCCGCGAGCGACCCCGGCCCGTGCGTGCTCACCGGCAAAGCAGCCGACAAGCGAGTGCTCATCGCGAAGAATTATTGAGATAAGCGAAAGGTTTCGCTGGCAAAGCTCGACTCCAAAGGCGTATATCAATTTCCGCCGAAGGGGTTTGGAGTTCGCAAATGTGGCTTGCCTTAGTGTTGATCGCGCAAACCTCGACGTCTACGGCAGATGTCTCACGCTCCGTCTCTCTCGACCCACCGAACATCTTATCCACCACGCCCAAAAATCGCTTCGGCTTTGGGCTCGGCGTCATGCCGTCGACGGTCACGCAATCGATCGTCACGGGTGAAACGCAATACGAACTGCTCGTCGGCAAACGCTTCATCGTCGGCATCGGTAGCAAAGTGGCCGGCAGCCCGGCGACCGGTGCAGATCGCTTCTTTCTCATCCGCCCGGTGATCGCCGGCGTCGATGCCATTCTTTACGAAGCACACTGGGGTCGATTCCTCGCGGGCGGCGACCTGTTCTTCCCGAGCTTCGCGCGGCGCACACACGAGAGCGACACGGGCACCGTCACGCGCGACGAGTTGTGGATCGGTGCCGAAGCGCGTTTGCAACAGGTGTTTCGTTTGTGGCGAGGCGGTGAAGCAGCGGCCATCGTGCCGATGCAAGTGCACTACGCGCGCACGGCTGGGGCTGAAGCGGCGATCTTCGCAGTGGGTGGCCGCATCGAATTGCGCCAACGCCTGCACATCGCTGTGCTCTACGCGCGCATCGAAACGATGTTCAATTGGTCGAGCAATAGCAGCTTCGACCTGACGCCAATGATGGGAAGTATCTACCGCCCGGCGATGAGCCTTGGCGTTCGTCTTGATCTGTAAAGTTTAGCGAGCGCTGAAGAAGAAGCTCTGGGCCGACGATTCGTCCGGGCATTCCACGGTCGCTTCATCGATCGATTTGTCTTGCACCAAGTACGCGGCGCGGCTGAAGCGCACGCTCGCAGCGTCGTTGTTTTGCGTCGAGCACGGCTTGAAGACGTGCAGGAACAAGCGTTGCGCACGCGCGCCTTGCAGGAGCACTGGTCGCATCGGGCTGCGGCCGTACGCTTCGTCTTTGTGCGCCCAGATGGCTTCGAGAGTCACTTCGGCGAGCAGCAAACGGTCGCGCAAGTCGAAGCGCTCGATGAACACTTTCACGTGCTCGAGCAGGTCTTCGCCGTCGACGCCTTCGGCCGCTTGTTGCATGAGCAAGCTGGCGACAGTAACAAAGCTCGAGAGCGCGTCGGCACCGTGGCTGGTCACGTTTTCATCGCGGTAGCTGAGGAACAAATGCCAGTATGCGAGCGCGCGACCTTGGTTGTTCAAGTCGCCCGTGGCGATTGCTTTGTTGAAAGCCTCTATCGCTTCGAGCTTTTGGTTGCCATTGTAGAACGTGAGCCCGAGCGCCAAGTAATCCGACGCGCGTCCGCCTTCGCGGATAGGCTCAGGAGTTGGATTGTCGATGTTCGGCTGCATCGCTTTGAGCGACGCTATATAGCCACGATTCAAAGGCGACGGCGTAGGAGCGGATGCACAAGCGACGCACACTAAGCTGAGGCTCAAGGCAACAACACCAACCAAACGACTCATCCGAGCCTCCAATAGAAGATCCTATCTTCCTAATCGGAGTATCGCCCTTGTTTTTTAGTTGTTGCGGTGCTGATGGCGACTTATGCTCGAGTCTACTCTTCTTGACTACATTGCCGCCTATTTGGACGAAGATATCGGTCCCGCAGATGTCACCACAGATGCGATAGTGCCGCTAACGCTACGCGGCAAAGGTTATCTCAAGGCTAAGCAACCCTTGATTTTGAGCGGTTTGGACCTTGTTTCCAAGGTTTTTTCCGTTTTGGCGCCGGAAACGGTGAGCGTGAAGCTTCTAAGCGCTGATGGCGCGTTCGTGAACAACGGCACGATCGTCGGCGAAGTAGAGGGACCTTTCGCCACGCTGCTCAAGGGCGAACGCCTCGCGTTGAACCTGCTCATGCGCCTGTCTGGTGTTGCAACCATGACGAAACACGCAGTCGACGCGCTCGCTGGAAGCAAAACGCGCGTGCTCGACACCCGCAAAACCACCCCTGGTTTACGCTGGCTCGAGAAGCGTGCAGTTCGTCACGGTGGCGGCACCAATCATCGCCACCACCTGGGCGACGGCGTGTTGATCAAAGACAATCACATCGCTGCAGCTGGCGGATCGTGCACTGAAGCGATCAAACGCGCGCGTACGCATGCCCATCACTTGCTGAAGATCGAATGCGAGATTCAGCATGTGGATCAAATCGACGAAGCGATCGCCGCGGGTGCACACGTCTTGCTGCTCGACAACATGGACAACGCCACGCTGCAGCAAGCGCTCGCGAAAGTGGCGGGTCGCGCGCTTACCGAAGCCTCGGGCAACATGACGCTCGAGCGCTTGGCTGAGATCAAACACTTCGGTCTCGACTTCGTGTCGATGGGCGCACTCACGCATTCGGCGCCGGCGGCGGACATGTCGTTCAAGATTTCAATCGCGTGAAAACTGCGTTTCTCGCAGCGCTGAAAACACGTGCGCTCGGTCAGCGATGTGAGTTTTTTGCTACATTGCCATCGACCCAAACACACGCCGCCGAACTCGCATTGCAAGGCGCTGAGCACGGAACGCTCGTGTACACGCATGAGCAAAGCGCTGGGCGCGGTCGCGCGGGGCGCACTTGGCTTTCAGGCGCGAGCAGTTTGTGCGCGTCGGTGATCCTGCGCGAAGGCATCGTACCGAGCGAAGCGTTTCAGTGGTCGTTCGTTGCGGGTCTCGCCGTGCAGGACGTGATCTCTGGCGAGCTCAAGTGGCCAAACGACGTACTGGTCGAGCGTCGCAAAGTTGCGGGCGTCCTGTGCACTTTGGAGCTCACGCCAACGCCCGCGGTGATCGTCGGCATCGGCATCAACTTGGGATTCGATCCTACGCGTATCGATCCGACGTTGCCCGCGGCCGCGCTCGCTTCGGCCGATCACGCGAGCACCCTCGCTGCCTTGATGCTCGCGTTGGAAACCCGGGCTGCGCGCCATCCCGTGCATACCCTCGCGGACTATCGCTCGAAGCTTGCGCTCGTTGGCGAAAGCGTCGTGGTCAAAACTACCTCAGGTGATCGCCGCGGCGTCATCACGGGCATCGCCGACGACTTTGCGCTCCTTCTTCGCGACACCAATGGCGAAACCCACGCGATAACCTCGGGCGAGGTCTGGCTTTCCTAATTTTGGTACCCCGCTTGCGAAGTGATACAGTGGGAAGACTCGTGCGCGCGTGTAGTTTCATTCTCGTTCTCATGCTTGGCTTCGCCCGCAACGCAGCGGCGCAGCAACAAGGCCAAGATCCGCTCTTGCAGCAGTTCATGAACAGCGAGCTCGACGAGGGCAACGGGCCCTCGGGAGGCTTCCTCTCACCGACTGGTCGCTTTCGTTTGCGTGTGCCGGGCGGCTTCATCCTGCAAGAAGGCAATGATCCCGACACCTTGATCTGGCTCGGCAACGTGAGCGGTTACGACGCGAAGCTGGTGATCAAACGCATCAACGTCACACCAGGTGCGGCGTCATCGCAGTTGATGCTCACAACGCGCGATCGTTTCTTGAACAAGCTGCCGAACTTCACCGTGATCAAGCAGACCAGCGCCAAGATCGCGGGCCGTGCGTGCGCGGTGTTGATCGCGCGCTTCGACTACAACGGCAACAAGGGCTACCCGATGATCATCGAGAACGGCTACGTTGTCGACGGCGGCGATGGCTTCATCATCCACATGGAGACGGTGGAGAACGGTTATCAATACGCCGGGCGTGAGCTCGCCGATGTGTACAAGACTTTCAAAATGATTCCGCCGCCGGCCGCCGCACCGGTTGCTCCACCGCCACCTACGGCCCCGACGACGACAACGAAGAAGCGTTAATGCGTTTTTCCTGCGAAAGCTGCCAAGCCAAATATGCGATCCCCGACGAACGTGTCGAAGGGAAGATCGTTCGCCTCAAGTGCCAAAAATGCGGCGCCGAGATCGTCGTCAAAGGCGCGCCGCGACCGATGGAAGCAGAGCTGCGCACGAACATCGACGTGCCGCCGAAAATGGAAGAGCCGGCGCCGAAACCGATCAAAAGCGCGCCGGTAACACGCATCGAAGATCGTCCAGCCGTGCGCCTCGATGACGCCGCGTTCGACACCGGCTCGGCCGATGAGGACGAAGAAGAAGGCCGCGAGAGTACGCGCATTGCCAATCTGAAAGAGCTCGACGGCATGCGTGTCCAGGCCGAGCAGGATCGGCAACTACCGAAACAAGAACGCCGACCACCACCGCCCGCGCCCAAAGTGAGAGCCGAGTGGCTCGTGCTGGTGAGCGGAGCGCAGCAAGGCCCGTTCACCGAAGACGACGTGCGCAAAAAACTCGCCGCGGGCGAAGTGCACGCGCGTTCGTACATGTGGAAAGACGGCATGGGCGATTGGGTGCGCATGCACCAGTTGCCGGAGTTTTCCGACGTGCCCGCGCCGCAAGCCGCGGCCCCAAAGCCAGCACCGCCGCGTGAACCTCCGGTGCAAAAAGAGTCATCGGACTTCGATTCGCTCTTTGGTAAAGCTGGCGATCCGCCAAAAAAAGAACTCGCGCCGGACAAACCTCCAGAGCTCGAAAAACCGCTCGAGCTCGATCCGGAACCGTCCGGGCCAGTGCAAATGGACGAAGAGTTGTCGGGTCCGGACGCGACGCCGCCGCAATCGGTGGACGATTCAGAGGCCGCGGTTCCACAAGCGCGAGTGCCAGAAGAAGCGAGCGCGCCACCGCGCGAATCGACGCGCTCGTTCATGATGGCGTCGGGCTTCAACGATCAAAAACGCCAACAGCGGATCATTCTTTTTTCCGCGCTCGCTGCGATCATCATCGTCGGCGTGCTGCTCCTGCTCGATCTGCTAGGTGTGATCACGCTGATGGCACCGGATCCCACCGCGAATCTGCCGCAGCCCGCGTCACAACCGGCGTCGCAAGCCGTGGTCGATACGCTGAGCGAGGATGAAAAAACGCGTTTGCGCGAAGGTCTGCTCGGCAAACGCAAAGAAGAGCCGAAGAACGAAACGCCGCCGCCATCCGTGGCACATGGCAAAGCAGGCGATAAGAAAACGCAGGCTGCGGCTCCCGAAGAAAAACCGGGCGCCGAGCAGAAAATGCTCGCCGATATCTACGGTGATTCAGCGAAGTCCGCGGTGCGCGTGGAAGCGCCCACCTTCAAAACCGCGGAGCAAGATCTGCCGTCAGGCATCAATGCCGAAGCGATCACCAAGGTGGTCGAGAGCAATCAGCGCGCGGTGAAGCTGTGCCTCGAGCGCGAGCTGAAACACGGCGGTCAGCTGCAAGGAAAACTCGAAGTCGAGTTCATGATCGCGCCAAGTGGCATGGTCACGAACGCTGATATCAAGACAGCCAAGTTCAAAGGCACCGAGTTCGGCGGCTGCGTGATGAGCGCGGTGAAGGCTTGGAAGTTCCCGCGATTTTCTGGCGAGCCGGTGCCAGTCGAATATCCATTCATCTTGTCTTCGGGGATGTAATCCCCAAAACCGTAATTTTCGACAGCGTCTAGGCTGAGGGATACACTGGTGGCGATGTTTGCAAAGCGCGCGTTGGCGAAACAGACCGTCTTGCTCGGCTTGAGTTTTGCCGCGCTCTTCAGTGGTCAAAGTTGCCGCAAGTACTCGTTCGAATTTCAACCGAAGTCGGCGTTCATTTTCAAAACCGTGGAGCTAACTGTCGATAGACCGAGCGAAGCGGACGTGCTTTTCGTCATCGACTCGTCTGGTTCGATGAAGCAGCATCAAGAGAATCTCACGCGCAATATCTCGGCTTATATCGACAACTTGGTGGCTTCACCGAACAAATTTCAGATCGGCGTAACCACGACGGATTTGAACGACTGCACGGACACGCCGCCTGAAGGCAATCCGTGGGATGGCAAATGCGGCCGTTTGCTTTCGCCGGATGGCCAAGATCCGATCATGCGTCGCGTAGACTACGTGGACGCGAGCCAAGACGTCGCCGGTCAATCCGCTGCGAACTTGCGCTTGGCGGATCGCTTTCGACAGATCGTCGCCGCGGTGGGCACCAACGGTTCAGGCTACGAGCAAGGCATGAAAGCCGCCGCTCGCGCGGTGGATTCGGAATTGACCGCCGCGGGTAAACCGAACTCAGGCTTCTTGCGTCCAGGCGCGCTGCTCATGGTCATCGTGCTCAGCGACGAGTCGGATTGCAGCTATTCGTTCAATCAACAAACCGGCTACTCGCAGTTCATCGGCTTGAACTTGGAAGGCGGCGAGAGCTGCTACAAATTCCACGACAAGCTCGAACCGGTTTCGGATTGGGTCGATCGCATCGTGCTCGCTAAAGGCCGCCGCTCGCTCGGCGCGGTTTGCGCTATCACCGCTGGACAGTACGACTCGTCGACACGCACCTTCACGCCAGGCAATTGTGTGATCGATGGCGCTGGAGAGCCTTCTCCGGCGTGCACGTGTTTCTACAACGAAGCGCTCGCGTTCTGTCAGTATCCTTACCCAGACAGCGGGCTCGACTCGCAACGCCAACCACCGCCAGGTCAGACGACCGTTGGCGGAAAATGCCTGGGCGACGGTTGCTGCATCGCCATGGCGGATGAGCGCTACGCCACCTTCGCCGACAGCTTCAAATTGCGCTTCAAAGATTCGATCTGTCGCAAAGAGTACAAAGAAACGCTCAAAACCTGCGCCGAGATCACCAAGCGCGATTGCTTCGCGCTCGAACAAGGCCCCGCGAACGACGACGACAACAACGTGTTCGTGAAGCGCAAGCTGATCGGCGAGACCGATTTCGTCGATGTGCCCAAGGTACCAAAAGACGTGGGTTTCGACGGCGACGGCTGGTTCTTGTTCACCGACGACCAAACCGTGGGTGGCGAGACGGTAAGCGAAATCTGCCTCGCCGGCTCGTACAAACGCGTGATCGGCGATACCTATCAGATCGGCATTTTCGTCGAGGCCCAAGGCACCAGTTCCGACGTTCCGGCCGACTCGGCCAGCTCGCAACCAGCCGAGTAAAAAGCCGCCTCCAAAGATTCCGGTCGAGGGTCGCCACATCGGTAATACTTTTTCCCGGTGATGCGCCGCGTCTACATACTCCTCGGCCTTAGCGCCTGCGCTGTGCGATTGACCGTACCGAGAGACACCGCCATCGCTTGCGAGTCGAGCGCAGAGTGCCCAGCAAACGACAAGTGCGTCGTCAGCCGGTGTATCAGCGAAGAGAACGCGCGTTTGCCCCCACCGCGGCTCGGCGACGTCACCGTGCAGCCTGCTGTTTTAGGTAAAGGCATGACGCTCGCGATCAGCTTTGCGAGCGATCAAAATTTGCTGCAGACGAGCGTGCGCTTGGGTGAACGCACGCTCGACGCGCTCAGCTACCAAGTGAGTGGCGATGAGCCGGAGCTGACGACGCCAGTCACCGCCGACGTCGTGGGTGCCAACGGCGAGCCGACAAGCATCGCTCTCGGCGAGGTGCGCTTCGATTTCACGCCACCGAAACTCGAGTCGTTCGCGCTCGATGCACCATTCGATTCGCTGATCGTCGTAAAGCGCAGCGCCAAGCCTTCGTACCATGCGCTCGTTGAAACGGGTGCGGTGCTCGGCTCAGCGGGGCTGGTCGATGACGCGGATAATGTGATCGCGGACGTCAGTAGCTTCGTCCATCTACAAGCGAGCGGCTCTGGGCAAAGTGTACGAGCGACACTTCCTTTGCTCGCGTTCATCGCGATCGGCACCGAGCAACGCGTCGGCTTGCGGCTGACGCTCAGCGACGACGTTGGCAACAGCGCCAGCGCGACGTCACCGTTGCTCACCGTAGACGCGCGCGCACCACAGACCGTGATCACGCAAGCACCAGCACCGAGCACAACACAGACACACGCAAGCTTCAGCTTCGCGGCCGAAGCGAACGCGAGCTACTCATGCAGCCTCGACGGCGCTCTCGCCGCACCATGCACGAGCCCGACGAGCTACGAGCTCGGTGTGGGAGAGCATGCGTTCTCCGTGCAAGCGACAGATGCGGCCGGCAACGTCGAACAAACGCCGGTGACGCATGTTTGGACGATTCAGCGCGCTTGGGCGTCAGTCGCGATCGGCGCACGCATCGCTTGCGCGACAACCACGGACGGCAGGCTCTATTGTTGGGGCGACAACAGCGACGGTCAGCTCGGCAATGGACAAACGGATCCTGCGAAGACACCGCAACGCGAAGCAACCTTCTCGAGTAACTGGCGCGCGGTGTCCGTTGCCACGCACCATGCGTGCGGACTGCGCGAAACCGGCGCGATCGCATGTTGGGGCGAGAACATCGATGGCATGCTCGGCAGCGAAGGCCTTGGGCTCGCGCCGCTCGCCGTCGGTGCACCTACGGGGTGGCAAGACGTCGCCGCGATCGATCCTTATGGTGGCTGCGGAGTCCACGAAGAAACGCCCGGTGTACGCGCGCTGTACTGTTGGGGGACGCTCGCCGGTGCCGCATCGACGCCGATGCGCATCGGCACGGACACGGATTGGCTCGACGTCAAAGGAAGCGGCGATCGCGACAACTATTGGGCCTACGCTTGTGCGCGCAAGAACGATCATCGCTTGTTTTGTTTCGGGTACGGCTACACGAACACCCCCACAGCGAGAGCGAGCACTTGGCGCTCTTTCTCGGCGGCACCGAACCTCATCTGCGGTGTGCGCGACGCGGGAACTTTGCACTGCTGGGGTTCGGCAGCGGATAGCGTTGCACTCGGCGCTCCCCTTCCGCTCGATGGTCAGCTTGGGACGGACTCCGACTGGTCGGAGGTGAGCGTAGGCGCCGGCCACTTGTGTGCAACGAAGAGCTCCCAGCTCACGTATTGCTGGGGCGACAACGCTGCTGGTCAGCTCGGAACCGGTCACTCGACACCTCCAGTGCATACGCTCGGTGCGGCTATCTCTGATCACGTCGTCGCCGGTGGGCTCGGTAGCTGCACGCTAAACGCGCTCGGAACGCTCGCGTGTGCAGGCTACAACGGCTTCCTTGGGCAGCTCGGCACCGGCGTCACACCGCTGACCGGATCGCTCGTGCCGCGCGACCTCGGTGTTGGCCATGTGCAAGTCGCAATGGGCTACGGTAGCGGCGCCGCGATCGACCAGAGCGGCACCCTACGCGCGTGGGGTTCGGAGTCGAATTGGATGCCACCCGCCGAACCAAGCGCGGAGCAAGATTGGATCGCGCTCGCATCCGCCGAGACCACGGTGTGCGCGATCCGCGACGACGGCGGTGCACACACACTGTTTTGCTACGGCATGGGTGACTACAACGAGCTTGGAAGCGAGTACCTCGCGCTCGGACCGATTCCGATAGGCTCAACGAACAGCACGCACGACAAATGGGCGTCGATCAGCGGCGGCTATGGTTTTTACTGCGGTATTCGCGATGATGCGGGCGCGCGTAAGCTGCACTGCTTCGGCAAGAACGACTACGGCCAAGCCTCCGATCTCAACACCGACAATGTCGTCGAACCGACGCAGCTCGGCGCCTTCGCCGACTGGCGCAGCGTCGATTGCGGTGACGAGCACTGTTGCGGCATTCGTCCGGCAACGGGTCCATCAGGCCTGCTCTATTGTTGGGGCAACGGCGATCATGGTGCCTGTGGCGACGGCGACAGCACGGTGCATAGCGTCGCGCCAACGGGGCCGCTCACCGCCTTCACGGATTGGCAGAACGTGAGCGCCGGTGCTTACGCGACGTGCGGCGTTCGCGCCGATGGTTCGTTGTGGTGCTTCGGCGCCAACAACGCCGGTCAACTCGGCACTGGCAGCACCGCTACAAGCGTCACCTCACCAACGCAGGTCGCCAGCGGTATCACAAGCGTAACGATGCCGAACTACGGCAGCGCCATTTGCGCGCTTGCAAACGACGGCAGCCTCGTATGCGCCGGCTCCAATGGCACCGGCCAACTGGGTGACGGAACTCGGACGACGCACCTCGGCTTCGCTCCAGCGAGCACACCACCCACGGTATGGACGCAAATTTCGATGGGTGGTGGCACTTTGTGCGGCGTCGGAAGCGACGGCAATACTTATTGCACCGGCAGCGGGGATGGCGCGTTCGACGATCATGCCTTCTATTTTCCGTCGTTCACCGAAGTTGCGGTGCCGCTATGAGGATTGCTTCTCTTCTCTTGCTCAGCGCGTGCACGGTGAACCTGAAGGTCGCGAACAATGTGCGCATCGCTTGCGAGACGGATGCCGATTGCGTCTCGGGCGGCACCTGCGCTTTCAACGTATGCCTCAGCCAAGAGGACGCAAGCGCCGCGACACCAATACTGTCGAAGGTCATCGCGACGCCCGCCGTCTTGATGCGAGGAACGACGCTGCGGGTGAGCTTTGCCAGTGACCAACCGCTCTTCGACTCCCAGTTGAAAATCCGTTTCGGCGATACGACGCGCGATCTCAGCGCCGACTCCACCTACACGGCACTCGGCGACGAGCCTGAAGGGCTCGCGACGATCATCGCGGTCGTCGTCGGCAGAAACGGTATTGGCAATGAGATCGCCATCGCCACCGTGCGCTTCGACTTCACACCGCCGCAACTCGACGAGCTCGCACTCCTGGCACCCTATGACGCTGGAGCGCCGGTGACGCTCGACGCGACGCCGAGCTACGCCGGCACCACCGAAGCAGATGCCACACTCGTCAGTGTCGAGCTGATCGACGCAACCGATCAGGTCATCGCCAACGTCGTCGGTTTTTCGCAGCTCACGCGCGGCGGTGCGGCGGCGAGCTTCGCGGCGACCATCCCGATCGCCGCGTTCCTCTCGGGCTCGGCAGAACTGCGCTTGCGCGTGGTGCTGAGCGACGCCGCAGGAAACACCAACGCACCGGGGACTCTGTCGCCCACGCTGATGATCGACGCGAGTGCGCCCAGCTCCGAGATGACCGGACCCTCTGGCAGCACCGCCGCGACGACAGCGACCTTTGTCTTCGCTTGCACGGACGCTGGCGCCACCTTTGCGTGCAGCTTGGACGGTTCAGCGTTCACGCCGTGCACCAGCCCGAGGACCTTCGAAGAACTAGCCGTCGGCGATCATACCTTCGCTGTTCGCGCGACGGATGCGGTCGGCAACCAGCAGACGCAGCCCACGACGATCACGTGGTCGATCATCAGGCTCTGGCGTTCGGCGTCGGTGGGCGCCATGCACGCTTGCGCGATCACCAGCGACGATCGTCTGTATTGCTGGGGCGAAGGCCGCTACGGCAAGCTCGGTAACATCGACAGCGGCGACGCGGCGCTGCCGGTGCAAGTGACCCAGCCGAGTGTGCGCTGGCAGAAAGTCGCAGCAGGGACCGACCACACTTGCGCGCTGTCAAAGGGCGGCTCGCTAGTTTGCTGGGGCCACCAGGGCAATCAGCTCGGCCATCCGGGGCTTGGCTACGTGCCAGTCGCAGTCGGCGCGCCCTCGGGATGGGTAGACGTTGCGGCTGGTAACCAAAGCTATGGCATTCATGTGGAAGCGGACGGTTCGCGCGCGCTTTATAGTTGGGGCACCGGCACTAACGGCGAGCTCGGGCTCGGCGTCGGTGTCGACGCCAGTGAGCCGACGCGCGTCGGAAGCGACGGCGATTGGGTCGAAGTTGTCGCTGGGGTCGGTTCTGGTGCCAGACATGCGTGCGCACGCAAATCGAACGGCAAGATCTACTGTTTCGGTGCGAACGATTACGGTCAGCTTGGCGTCGCAGGGGCCTCGCTTGGTACGCCACAGCAAGTGAGTGGCGACTACAAATCGCTCGGGGTCGGGACCGCGTTCACTTGCGCCGTTAGAAGTGACGACAAGCTGTCATGCTGGGGATCACCGCCGCGTCTCGCGGGCGATCCCATAAGCGCGTTGCCCAGCGTGCTCGGCGCCGACTCCGATTGGCAAAGTGTCTCGGCTGGCAACGCGGTACTTTGTGCGACAAAACAGTCCGGCGCGCTGCACTGCTGGGGACTCAACGCCGTCGGGCAACTCGGACGCGGGACCACTTTTCAAGCTGCGGATGACATTGGCGCGCCAGTGCTCGCAGAGGTCGAAAGCGCGGCGGTCTCAGGCCTCTACGATGATGCGGGAACCGGATGCGCGCTCACGCGACAAGGTGCTCTGTCTTGCTGGGGCAACAACAGCGTGGGCCAAGTCGGGCGCGGTGTTTTTCCCGTGATCGAGTCGCTCATTCCACATCTGGTTGGTACTGGCTTCGTGAAAGTGGGAGCGCCAACGGACCACGTCTGCGCGATCAAGACCGACGGCGGAATGTATTGCTGGGGCCCGACCTTCGAGCATCCCGACGGCGGCTACAAAGCGACTCCCACGCGTGTGGGCTCGGCTTCGGACTGGCTTGAAGTCGCGTCAGCCAACGGGTCGACATGCGGCATCCGCGACAACGCTGGCAATCGTTCATTGTTTTGCATGGGCACAGGCGGTCTGGGCGACAACTCACTAGCCGCGCACAACGACTTCGTACCAAGCGGCCTCACCGGCAGCGTCACCGGGCCCGGCAAGCATGACAAGTGGGCGCAGATCACCGCAGCCCCCGGCGGTTACTGCGGTATTCGTGACGATCTCGGTACGCGAACTTTGAACTGCTGGGGCAACAGCTATGACGCAGGCGTCGCCGGAATCTCCGGAGCCAACCCGCTCGCACCCGAACAAATCTCGGCGTTCACCGATTGGAGTGAGGTCGATTGCGGCGGCGGGCATTGCTGTGCGCTACGCAACGGCGGTGCGATGTACTGCTGGGGAACGGCTTTCGATGGTGGGCTTGGAGACGGGATCGCGGCGACGCATACGATCGGTGCGCCGAGTGGTCCGCAAACCGGATTCAGCGATTGGCGCAGCGTGATGGCGGGGGGAGCGAGCTCCTACGGCGTGACCTGTGGCATCCGCAACGACGACTCGCTGTACTGCTTCGGCCGCATCAGCAATGAGCAACATTTGCTGCCGCTGCTGGTCGGCAACGCCGTCGCTACTGCAAGCGTCGGCGATTATTCCGTGTGCGCTGTCACAACGAACGGCACTGCATCCTGCTTTGGACAAGACGCGTATGGCTCGAACGGCTGGGGCGGAGTGTCGTCAGCTACCTTGACGCCGATCATCGCGCCGCCCGCAACGTGGGAGTCGCTCAACATGGCTGCGCGCGTGAACTGCGGCATCTCGGCGCAGACGCTCTATTGTATGGGCACCTGGTCTGGCATCTTTGGCGAAGGCGGACTGCTTTCACCTTCGCCCGCGAGCGTTGCGATTCCCTAACTCCGATCCCGGGAAAAAACCGCGCGGCAAGCATAAATTTCGCCAAAATTAGCTTTGCTGGGTAACTTTAGAGAATGCCTGTCGATCGCACGGGGAAACCGCCGGTTTCCGTTGTCTCTGCTCCGGCTACTGACGCTAGCGTCGCTAAACCACTGCAAGCGCCACCACCACCGGAGACCGACACCGTGCATCGCGTGTTCACCAAGTCCAACAAAGCCCCAAACGGAGCGTTGGCCAAACCTGCGCAAACCTTGCTGCCAGACCAGCTCGCACTATTTGCGCGTGTTGCCGAGATCGCGAAGAACACGCACGCGGAGAGCGATCGCTCGCACGTGGCAAGCGTCATCGAGCGTGTGAACACCGCTTTGAACAACGCTTTCGTCGTGGGCAAGGACCGTTTGGGCTAGCCTTCTCGCTCTATGACTGTGGCACTGGTCAGACCGAATCCAGCCGTGGATCTCGCGGCTTCTCTCCACAACGTGAGTCGCAGCTATGGCGATGGTGCACGCGAACAAGCGGTGTTGCGCGGAATCACGGTGAGCTTGGAACGCGGTGCACTGCACGTGATCCTCGGTGCTTCGGGTTCGGGCAAAACCACATTGCTGAATTTGATAGGCGGACTCGACAAACCAAGCAGCGGTGAAATCGTCGTCGACGGACTGCCGTTGCACACCTTGCCTGCGAGCGAGCTCGTGCGCTTCCGGCAAACGCGCACCGGTTTTATTTTTCAGTTCTACAATTTGATGCCCACGCTGACCGCGATCGAGAACGTCGAGATCGCGCTCGAACATTTACCACTGAAACGAGACGAGAAACGTGAACGCGCCACCGAAATGCTGCACGCGGTGGGTCTTGGAGCGCATCTGCACAAATTTCCCGCCGAGCTCTCAGGCGGCGAGCAGCAACGTGTGGCAGTCGCGCGAGCGCTAGTACGCAAACCGGCGCTGCTCTTGTGCGACGAGCCTACAGGTAATCTCGATGCCGACAGCGGCAAGGCCGTGGTCGAACTCATCGACAAATTGCGCCGTGATGTTGGCGCCACCGCGATCGTGGTCACGCACAATCCCGAGTTGTTTCCCCACGCCGACCGCGTGGTTCGCATCAAAAACGGTATCACTGAATGAGCGCGCTGCTCGTGCGCAAAGCGCTGCGCGATTTTCGCCGCATGGGCCTACGTGCGTGGCTGGTCTTTTTGGTGTTGGCCGCCGGCATTGCGGTGTACGCCGGCGGGTTCCTCGCGCAAGCGAGCGTGTTTCACACTCGCGCGTATTACGATCACGAGCTGCAATTGGCCGACGTCGATATCGGCTTTGCGGCGAGCGAGCGCGACGAACTGCCCGAGTGGATGCGCGCCACGCTCGCAGGCAAGCGTGGCGAACGGCGCTTCGGTGCCACTGCTGCCGAGCTACGTTTCTTGGCACCGAGCACCATCGAACTCCCAGGCGAAAAGCCGGTGATGAGTCTCGATGTGTTCATCGACCCAGTCTCGCCGCAGACCGTGAACCGCGCCGAGATCTTGGAAGGGCGCCGGTTGCGCGCAGACGAGAACGGCGCGGTGATGATGGAAGCCTCGGCCGCGCGCATTCACGGCTTCAAAGTGGGCGACAAGCTCACCCTCGATCCGTATTTGAATCCGCACGAAGTGGAGATCGTCGGCATCGTGCGCAGCGCCGAGTTCTTGCTGCCCACGGCCAATCCGGAAGTGTTGCTGCCGTCGAAGGGTTCGCTCGTCGTTTTGTATCGACCGCTGAGCAAACTGAGCGAGCTCTTCGGTTCGCCGATGTATAATTCTGCGAACATCCGCTTTGCCGGCGAAGGCGCGACCACCAAGCAAAAACAACGAGTGATCGACGCGTCGCAGCCGCTGGTGATCACCACCTGCGTCGGCCGCGACGAACAGTTTTCGCATCGCTTTTTGAATGAAGATCTCAAAGCGTTCAGCATTTTCATTCCCGCGCTGAGCGGGATCTTCGCCCTAGTGACGTTCTTGGTTCTGCTCCTGTCGTTGAGCCGTTTGATCTCGGAGCAGCAACGCGAGATCGCGACGCTCCTCGCGATTGGCCACACGCCACAGTCCATCTTGTCCAGCTACGTTTTGGCAGCACTCCTCTACGGCAGCGCGGCGGCTTTGCTCGGCACCGTTCTCGCGCCGCATTTTGGCGCACTGCTCGCCGAAGGTTACGCGGGTGCCGTGGGCCTACCACCGGTGATTCCGGTCTTCGCGTGGACGCCGGTGCTCGAAGGCGCGCTTTTCGGCGTGTTTTGCACGCTGTTTGCTACTCTAGCGCCGGCTTTGCGCGTGACGCGTTTGTCGCCTGCCGCGGCGATGCGCCCAACGACCGCAGCGGGTTTCACGCGGCGTTTTGCCTGGCTCGACACTCTGTTCACTCGCACGGCGAGTTCGACGGTCACGCGCTTCGGTCTGCGCAATTTGCTGCGCCGGCCGCGTCTCACCCTCAGCGTTGCCAGTTTGATCGCGTTCGCCATGGCGCTGAGCCTCGCCTTCAAACTGAGCGAGCGTGCGTGGTCGCGCTTTGCCAGCGACGCGTTCGCTTCGGAAAAATGGGATGGCGTGGTCTCGTTCAAAGTGCCGCTGCAACCAGCAGACGCGCAACGCATCTACACGACGCCCGGCGTCCGCTCGGCGCATCCGATGGTCAGTGGTTTCTCTGCGATCTGTCGCGGCGAGTTGTGCGTTGATCATCGCTTGGTCGGCATCGATCCCGCCGATAACTTGCGCGGTCTGCGCTTCGTCGAAGGCAAGATGTTCGACTCGCCCGACGCGCTGGCGATCGTGCTGAACCGCAACTTCAATCACACGCGGCCGTATGTGCTCGGTGAAGAGGTGGAACTGAAGAACGGCCCGCGTTCGGTGCGTGTGAAAGTCGTCGGGCTCACTTCCGACATGACGATGGGCGTGGGGTACGTACCGGCCGGCGTCGCTCGGCGTCTGCTCGCTTTGGAAACGCAGGTCACCGGCTTCACCGCGGTCTTCGATGCGCCTCCGCGACAAGTGAAGAAGGCGTTGTTCGCACACGAGATGGTCACCTACGTCTCGCTGAAGATCGAGATGGAAGATTTGGTGCGTGAGTACATGCAGGTGGTGTGGGCGATCATGCGCGGCGCGATGGCGATCTCGCTCGTGCTCGCCGTGCTGTTCATGCTCACCGGTATTTCCATGGCGTTGCTCGAACGCGAGCATGAGTACGCCACGCTGCGCAGCTTCGGTTATTCGGACGCGAGCATCGTGCGCATGATCATGGTCGAAGTGGCCGCCGAAGCGAGCATCGCTACCGTTCTGTGCGTGCCTTTAGGCGTGCTGCTCGGCATGTATTTGCGCTACCAAATGGCGCAGGCGTGGTTCGAAGTGGAGTTCTTCTATCATTTCGCCGATTTTGCCGCGATCATCGTGCCGGCCTTGCTCGCCCTGCCCTTCGCCGCGTTGCCTTCTTTGATTCAGCTCTTGCGCCAGGCACCCGCCACCATGTTACGCGCGCGCGGCATTGGATAGACTGTCGTTCAAAATCTCTGCTGTCGCTCCGGGCTCGCACGCACGTCGCGGTCATATGCACTTGCGTCACGGGCCGGTGGAAACGCCGGTGTTCATGCCGGTCGGCACCCAAGGCTCGGTGAAAGCGCTGAGTTCTGAAGACGTGCGTGACACGCTCGATGCGCAGATCATTTTGGGGAACACGTATCATCTTTATCTGCGCCCAGGCCTCGAACGCATGCGCAAACTCGGCGGTCTGCACCGCTTCATGCGTTGGGAACGCAACTTACTGACGGACAGCGGCGGTTTTCAGGTGTTTTCGCTCGGCCAGGGTTCGCAAGGTGAGAAGCCGTTGCTCGAGAAGCTCGACGAGCAAGGTGCGCACTTTCGCTCATTGATCGATGGCTCACGCCATTTGCTCACGCCCGAGACGTCGATCGCCATGCAAGAAGCGATAGGCAGCGACATCATGATGGTGCTCGACGAGTGTCCGCCGTCGACAGCGGCACGCGAGTATCAACTCAAGTCGATGGAACGCACCACACGCTGGGCCGAGCGCTGCTTGAAAGCACGGACCGATGGCGGAGCACTGTTCGGCATCTTCCAAGGCGGGCTCGACCTCGAATTGCGAGCGCAGCACCTGTCCGCTTTGAGTCAACTGCCTTTCGAAGGTCTTGCCATCGGCGGTTTAGCCGTGGGTGAAGCGAAAGAAGATTTTCTACGCACGCTGCGCGCTGTCGCGCCCATGATGCCCGCGGATCGCCCACGTTATTTGATGGGCGTTGGCACGCCGGAAGACTTGGTCGAAGGTGTGCACGCCGGCGTCGACATGTTCGATTGCGTGATGCCCACGCGCAACGCGCGCAACGGTACGCTTTTCGTCTCCACGGGTAAGATCGTGATCAAGAATCAAGCGCACACCGAGGACGAACGGCCGATCGAAGAAGGCTGCGCCTGCTACACGTGCAGCACCTATTCACGCGCATATTTACGGCATCTCTTCGTCACGGAAGAGATCGCATTCTATCGCTTCGCGACGATGCACAACTTGCACTACTATCTGCAGTTGATGCGGCAAATGCGCGCGGCGATCGAAGCGGGTACTTTCGTCGAATGGCGCGAAGCGTTTTATGCGCGCCGCGCTACTTCGACGTCATCTTGAACACGCCATCCCAATTCGCTTCCGGCGGTTCTTGTAGAAATTCCACGCAGCGCGCGGCGAAAGTTTTGCTCGGACCATCGTCGGCGTTCAGCGCCAAGCATTGATCGAACACTGCTTTTGCTTCGCTGAATTTCTGCGCGCGATAGAGCGCGAGCCCTTGCCCAAACTGCGCCGCGATTTTCAATTGTAGTTCGGCGACCTGCCCGCGTTCGCCGAGCACTTCGAACACGCGCACCGGGATTGCTTTACCTTTCACGCGCAGTGAATCGAGCTCGCGCACATGCACCAAATTCTCCACACCGCTGAGCGAATCTTCGCTCACCATCAAGCGCGTGCCGTATTCTTTGTTCGCGCCTTCGAGCCTCGAGGCCAAGTTCACTGCATCGCCGATCACGGTATAATCTTGTCCGTCACGCGAACCGATATTGCCCACGACGACGTGGCCGCTGTTGACGCCGATGCGACAATCGATGATCGGCCGGCCGAGCGCGCGCCAACGCTTTTGCACGTCATCCACCACGCGCAAGTGATCGATCGCCGACAGCAATGCACGCGCGCGATGATCCAGTTGTTCGATCGGCGCGCCGAAGAAACACATCACGCTGTCGCCGGCGAATTTGTCGAGCGTGCCGCCGCGGCGGACGATCGCTTGCCCAACTTCGTCGAAGTACTCGTTGAGCAATGCCACGAGCTCGCTCGCCTTGCGGCCTTCGCTGAGACTGGTGAAACCAACGAGATCGCTGAACAGAATGCTGAGTTCGCGATCCTCACCGCCGAGCTGCAATTTCTCGGGGTTTTTCAGCATCTCCTCGACGACAGCCGGCGCCAAATAACGCTTGAAGGTGGCCTTGATTTGATCGCGCTGTTTCAAACCCTCGGTCATTTCGTTGAACGAGTTGGCGAGCTCGCCGATCTCGTCGCTGCTCGTCACCGGCACTTTCACGCTCAAGTCACCAGTGCGCACTTTGCGCACGGCTTTGTCGAGCAGAGACAGCGGCCGCGTGAGTCGGCTCGACAGGATCATCGCCACGATCAAACTCAGCACCAACGCGCCGATCGCCACATAGAGCAGCGCCGTCTGCAAGCGCGCATTGAACGGGCCGATTTCGCTCTCCAAAGAGCGCAGCAAGTACACATTGCCGAGCACGCTTTTCTCTTCGAGACCGGGAATGTTCGCCGCCGTTCCGAGGAAAGATTGTCCGAACAACTTGTGCTCGTGCATCACTTGCATCGTCGCCATGCTACGCGCCGCTTCGATAACGAGCGCCGAGCGCACGGGATCTGCACTCTTGGTCGCCAAAAACGCGTCGCCCGAGCGCAGCACCACTTCGGCGTTCGACAATTGCTCGAGCTCTGGGAGCAAACCTTGGCTTAGTGCCTCGCCGGCGATCACCGCGCCCACCGTTCCCGCGTCGGTCGCGATCACCGTGCCGGTCACGAGGAACAGATCGTCGTCAGCACCATCAGGGAGCAGCCCGAGCTGTTTCAGCATCGGATCTTTTCCCGGCCAGATTTCGGCAGCTTTGCCCTCTTTCAAAATGCGTTGGATCAGAGGCACGCTTTTGACGGCGATGCCAAAACGCGTCGGGTCAGCCTTGGAAAAGACGAGCGCGCTACCGGCGTTGACGATCACCACGATCGGATAGCGTTGAAACAATGGCAGATCGGCACCAGCGAAAGTGCCATGCGCTTCTTCGAGCGGACTGTTCTCAGGTGTTTCGTCGAGCCCATTGTCCGCGCTCGGTTCATCGAGACCGGCGTCGGCATCGCGCTGATTGGTATTGCCGATCTGACTACGAAACAAACGATCGCCAAGCGCGGCCGCGGCAACTTCATCGAAGCCATCGAGTCGCGCTTTGATCGATCGTTCGAGCTGAGCCGCCGTACGCGCAAAATCGCGATCGATTTTTTCACGCGCGGCGAGGTTCGCAGAATAGCGCGCAGCGAACACGGCACCCGCCACGAGCACGAAGCTCAACAACAAAAACGCGATATCGAGTTTGATACGAAAGGAGATACGCATCAGTACTTAGCGCCGCCCTTATACTCTTTTCCGTACTTGTCTTTGTGCTTCTCGGGCACCTTGTCTTGCATCACTTCCCAATCGAGCTTCTGCGTCTCGCCAGCGGTGATCGTGATCGGCTTCGATTGCACGTCGGAGCGTTTGCTCCATGCGAACATTTTGTAGTCGCCCGGTGGCGCGCTCGGAATACGATAACGTCCGTCTTTGTCAGCCACGGCGAACGCGCGATTCGGCAGCACCAACACCGTGCCGACCATTTCCGGATGAATGTTGCAGTACACGTCGATCACGCCGGTTTTAGTGAAGGTGATCGCTTTGGTATCCGGTTTTTTGGTCATGCCCAGATCGAATGCGCGCGCCTTCGAGATCGAAAACACGTTGTGCCAAATAACGTCCTCGTTGGCGAAGTCCACGGTTTGACCGACCGTCACCGGCATCACGTCGGGTACGAAGCGCTTGTCGCGCTGGGTGATCTTCACCGCCGCCTTGTCCGGCTCTTCATTGAAGCCAGTGATGTACAAAACCACCGGCGCTGCGTCGGCCGGCGTCACGCCTTTGACCTTGACGATGCCACTCACGCCACCGGTTTTTTCGGCTGACAAAGCGAAGGCAAGCACGAGCAGAAGCATGCGCAAGATCTCCCCGGTTCAGATGGCGATCGCAAACAAAAATCTCGGCATGACGCGCGGCGTGTCCGGCGTCAAACCGATCATCGCGCCGAGCGTGGCCCACACGCGACCACGAGAAAAGCCGACCGAGGGACCCGCGTAAAAGAAGTACGCGTTGTTGCCGTTCGGCAGCGTGATCGCGCCGCCGAAGTTGAGCTCGTGATAGTACTCGGCGGTCAGCCGCCACTCGTCAGCGATTTTGTGCGTGTAGGCGAGCCCGACGGTTTGACGAATGCCGAAAGTGCCCACGAAATTCAGCGCGAGCTGCGCACCCACGTCGAGCGTGCCATGCGAGCCTTTGGGATCGCCGAGCGAGTTGACGATATTCAGATGCACCCACGGCGTGAACGGCGCCAGCTTCGCGTTGTCTGGGTGATTGAAATTTTGCTGATAGCCGATGCGGATCAGATTGCGGAAAAACTTCTCTTCATCGAGCGGATCGTAAGTGCGAATGCGCGCTTCGGCGGTGAAATTGGTGATGCGCGTGCCACCGGCGGCTGCAGGCTGAATCACCGCCTCCCAAGGAAACGCGATCTCGATGTGATCGCCCAAACCGTAGATCGGTGAGAGCCACAACCACGCTGCACCCGGCGCAACGAGCGCACGTTTGCTCGCTGGATCTGTGGGATCGAACGCCGGATTCGGCGCTTGTACCAAGATGCGTCCCCACAGCCACGTCTCGATCTCGACATCGCCCTTGTTCACCGCCTCGGTATCCCAAGTGAACAAATACGCGCGGCGACCTGCTTCAGCGCGCAACGGCGAGAGAACGAGGCAAAGAAACAGAACGGCCGCTAATCTGAACATATGCGGCGTTATACGCAGGAGTCGCGGGCGGCGCTACTTCGCGGCAGCAAGAACGGCGATCGCATCGCGCAAACGCGTGCGGCACACTTCTTTTCCGAGCACTTCCATGGTCTCGAACAACCCCGGCGTGGCCGAACGGCCAGTGACCGCCACGCGCACCGGCATGAATAACTCCTTCGGTTTGAGCCCGTTCTTTTCGCAGAACTGACGCAAGCGTTCGTCGAGCACGGTGTGGTTCCATTTGACGATGGTGTCGAACTCTTCGCCGAGCAACTCGAGGATCTTCTTGCTCTCTTGCGCGGTCTTTCCTTTGATCGAGATCTCTTCCACCTTGTGCTCGACTTTGCCGGAGAAAAAGAACCCAGCGTAGCTCGAGAAATCTTCGAGCTTGTCGACGCGTTCCCGCACGAGCGGAATCACGCGCTTCAAATAGGCATCCGACAAAACGTGCGAACGCAGCGCAGCCAAATAGCGGTCGTCGTCCATCTCGCGCAGGTAGAGGCCGTTCAGCCACGTGAGCTTGGCCAAATCGAACACCGGACCGCCGAGGCTGATGCGCGACAGATCGAAGTGCTCGATCATGTCTTTGAGCAAAAACTTCTCGCGTTGATCCGGCAGCGTCCAACCCATCAGCGCCAGATAGTTGAGCATCGCTTCCGGCAAGAAGCCCGCGCGTTCGTAGTAATTGAGCGAGACCGGATTTTTGCGCTTGCTGATCTTCGATTTGTCCGCGTTGCGCAGGAGCGGCATGTGCACGAACTCGGGCGCGGTCCAGCCGAACGCTTTGTACAATTGCACGTGTTTTGGCGTCGACGTGATCCATTCTTCGGCGCGGATCACGTGGGTGATCTGCATCATGTGATCGTCCACCACGTTGGCCAGGTGGTACGTGGGAAAACCATCCGACTTGAGCAGCACCTGATCATCGATCTCGGCGGTGTCGAACTCGATGGCGCCGCGCAGTTTATCCTGCACGACGATTTTGCCTTCGGTCGGCATTTTCAAACGAATGACGAAGGGCTCGCCCGCTTTCACTTCGGTCTGGTGCCGACAGTGCCGGTCGTACCCCAGACGACCACCGGCCGCGCGTTGCTTTTGGCGCAGCTCGTCCAAACGCTCCGCCGTGCAATAGCAACGATACGCTTCGCCGCGCTCAATCAAGGTCTGCGCGGCTTTCTTGTAGTGCTCGAGGCGTTCCGATTGACGATAGGGTCCGAACTCACCGCCGACATCGGGACCTTCGTCCCAAGTGAGACCCACCCAGCGCAGCGAGTTGAAGATCATTTGTTCGCTCTCTTTGGTCGAGCGCGTTTGATCCGTGTCTTCGATGCGCAAAATGAACTTGCCGCCGTGCTTCTTGGCAAAGGCGTAGTTGAAGAGACCGATGTAAGCGGTGCCTACGTGAGGATCTCCGGTGGGAGAAGGCGCGATGCGAACCCGTACTGTCATGGCGCCGCTCTAGCGGGAACAAAGCGGCTTGTCAGGGCTCGGAAGCGAGGATTTTGCGGATAGCCGCTCGTTTGTCCTGGCGGCGCATGCGCTCCACTTGTAGCACCTCGGCGAGCGCGTCGCTGGCGCGGCCAAGATCGTCGTTGACGATCAGATAATCGTAAATCGACGCCGCTTCGATCTCGCGGCGCGCGTTGAGCAAACGCAGTTGCACTTGCTCCGACGATTCGGTGCCGCGACTCGACAAGCGGCGGTGCAATTCTTCCATCGATGGCGGCAACAAAAACACGAGCAACGAATCGTTCATGCGATCGCGAATGCTCTTGCCGCCTTGCACGTCGATATCGAGCAGCACGTCATCGCCGGCGTCGAGACGGCGCGAGACTTCGCTGAACGCGGTGCCGTACATGTTGCCGTGCACTTGCGCCCACTCGATGAACGCGTTGGCCTGCACCATCTCTTCGAACTGCTTCGTACTCACAAAATGGTAGTCGACGCCGTTCACTTCGCCGCCGCGAGGCGCGCGTGTGGTGTACGAGATGCTCAGTTTGATCTCGGGGAAACGCTTGATGAGCCGCTGTCCAAGCGTTGTTTTTCCAGTTCCGCTCGCGGCCGACAATACGATCGGAATCCCAGCCATACGTGTCTACAAGATGTACAAAAATTCGCCGCCGCCGCCAGCAAAGTTAAGGTCCTTACATGGAAGCAACCCCGTCCTTGCTCGATCTCACGTCGCATAAGCTACCGCTCACCACGGCAGGCGCGTTGCGCGGGCTCAAGCATGCGCCGCAACCAGGCTGGCTCTGGCAGAAATTGCACCACAAGCGCTGGTATTATTTTTCCGCCGCAAACGAAGCCATTTTGCTCGGCTGCTCGATCGTGAATCTCGGCTACTTGGCCAAAGGTTTTGTCTACGTCGCGGAGCGCGCATCGAAAAAACTCATCGCGCATCGCCAAGCGTTGGTGCCGGCGGGACCGTGGTGCACGGTCTCGCGCACTCAAGCTGGCGGCGGTGGCGCGCGTTTTACGAGTCCGCTTTTGTCACTGCGTTTTTCACGCGAACCAAGCGGTGTTTTTTCGGTGCGTGGTTCCGGCCGAGGCCTCGATTTCACGCTGGTTCTCTCGCCCACCGCCGAACCGGTAGTCGCTGCGAATCGTCTAGCTACCGCGGCGACCAACGTCACCGAAAAGGGTCTCGCCCATCGCGTTCGCGGCTCTCTCACCATCGGCAGCAAGAATTTTTCCATGGACGACGCCCTCGCCGGCAGCGATTTCACCAACGGCTATTTGCCACGTCATACCACTTGGAAATGGGCCAGCGTTTCTGCCGAAGTCGACGGGCACGATTTTGGTTTGAACTTGGTGCAAGGCTTCATGGGCGCGTGTGAGTGCGTCGCGGTGATCGACGGAACGCACACGGGTCTTGGCGAAGCGTTGATCGATGCACGGCAAGATCCGATGCAAGACTGGCGCGTGCGCACGAGTTGCGATCGCGTAGACCTGCGCTTCTCACCGTTCGCGCTGCATCAAGACAACACCGATTTGCGTGTCATTCACGCGAAGTTCAAACAGCCGATCGGCCTGTTCTCGGGGCGCGTGATGGATCTACAGGTGCAAAACGCGATCGGCGTTTGCGAAAACCAAGACGTGCTCTGGTAGGCGTTAGAGCGGCGCCGAACAACCCACCGCTTGCGCGATGTCTACGTAGTCATCGACCATGGTCGCGCCACTCAGAGGGCCGGTATATTGACCGCTGATCAAGGTGATCTGCCAAGGATCCAAACCGGCGTCGAAGTAGGCATTCAGATCCGTATCTTTGTTTCCGTACGCCGCATCGATGACCACGCCGCGGCCAGCCAACTTTTGTAGATACTCGAGCTTGTAATCGTGCGCGGCCGTGCCGGTTTCGCCGAAAGTGCTTTCGCTCAAGTGAAACGTCGCCGGCGGAAAACCGTGATCAGCGAACCACTGCCGCGTCTTGTTGGTCAGATGTTCCGGACGCGCGGTGAGAAAAATCACTTGATAGCCCTTGGCGAAATACGCCGACATCATTTCCGCCGAGCCTTCTTGGCGTGCCGGCGAATTGCCATCGAGCCATGTCCATGCGCCGTCGGTTTCACGCGTAGTCATGGTGCCGTCGATATCCGAGACGACGACTTGTTTGCCCTTCGGCCACACGTGCAGCGTGAGATTCGCTTCGCTGTTGTCTCCCTTTACCAGCATCTTCACGCGATGATCGCCCACATCGAGCGCCAGGTTGGCGGGCACGTGGAAAAAGATGCTGCCGCCGTGGTCCGTCACGCCTTCGGTTTCCGGTAGCTCGGCATTGTCGCTGGTCCACACGGTGCCGATCTTTTCCCAATTACCGCACACGCGCTCGACCCACACTTCGACCTTTTCATGCACGAGGTCGGCATCAAAAGCGCCGTAGGCAAAACGCGCGATCAAAATTTGCTCGTCGCCAGGGTTCACGACCGCATCCATCCCGCGATGATTGGCATCACCTTGCAGCACCGTAAAAAAGCGCGTGGTGAGGCGCTCGAAACCTTCGGCATCGCTGTCTGGAACGAAAGGAGCGTCGCACACGCTGACCGCGGCGACTTGCGCGTTGCAACCGCCGCTCATCATTTGCGGCGCGGGTTGTGGCGGCGGCGACTGTTCTGGTTGCATCGCGGGTTGCTCCACTGAGCCCGTCGCACCAGACGTATCCATAGACGGAGCCATTTCGGGCGGCACGTCGGCTTGCGGCTCAGCTGGCGGCGTTTCAATACGTTGGCGCTCGGGCGGCGCGGAAACCCCACAAGCGCACAGGAACACGAAGATGAACGCCTTTTGCATAGACCGGCGGCGATGCCAGAAAGCCGCTCGCATTGCAGCAAGAAACGTCATTTATTTGGAGGCACTTCGATCTTCGGCATACTCTGGCTACATCTATGGCGACTAAGCAGCCCCAGCGCGTGGCGCGGCCGAAATTGCACTTCTGGGGCGTTCGCGGATCGATTCCCACCCCGGGCACGACCACGAGTAAATTCGGCGGCAATACCGCGTGTGTAGAGCTACGCGCGGGTAACGATCGCGTCATCTTCGACGCCGGTACCGGGTTGCGCGAGCTCGGTCAGACATTGGCAGCCGAAGCGAATCTCAACGTAACGCTTCTGCTCAGTCATTATCATTGGGATCACTTGCTCGGCCTGCCGTTCTTCACGCCGATTTTCAAACCGGACACGACGCTCACCATCTACGGCGAACACAAAGAAGGCGGCGGCGCACGCGATGCTTTGATGCGTCAGTTTTCGGCGCCGAGCTTTCCGGTCGAATTTTCCACGCTGCCGTCGAAGCTGAATTTTTGTACGGCAAAACCCGGCGACAAATTCGCGGTTGGAAGTATTCAGGTTGAAGTCGGACGACTCAACCATCCAAACGCCGCCATTTGCTATCGCGCCCAAGTTGGTAAAGGCAGCGTGGTCTACGCATCGGACCATGAGCATGATGGCCAAGGCGACAAAGAGCTCATCGAGTTCTGCCGCGGCGCTTCAGCGCTCATCTACGATTCGATGTATTCCGATGACAGCTACGCGATGAAACGCGGCTGGGGTCACTCCACTTGGCAAGAAGCCGTGCGCGTCGCGAAGGCCGCCAAAGTGAAGCGCCTGTACTTGTACCATCACGATCCACTGAACGACGATAAAGCGATGGCGAAGATCGAACGCGCGGCGAAGAAGATGTTCGCCGGCAGCGTCGTCGCCCGGGAACGTATGATCGTGGATCTTTAGACTACTTCACGCCCTGCGCTTCCATTGCACGCAACGCTTGCTCGCGTTGTTCTGGCGTCATCGACTTCAAACGTTCTTCGAGACGCTTGCGCGCTTCCGGCGGCAAATTCATGCCGGCACCTGACATGCCGGCATGCGGATCGTTGTCGGTGTGCGCCTTCAATTCGATCTTTTTGTAGCCTTCGGGAAGAATGAAAGCCGACGCCGGCGGTGCTTTCTTTTCGACTTTGGTGAGTTCCATCACCGAGTCGCCATCGTTTGGATCACGCCCTTTGTTCACGACTTTCACCGGAAAGCCATCACCGCCCACGCTCTTGAGCGCAGCGCTCATGCCTTCGTTCGTCGGCGCATTTGCACCCATCATCTTGGTCATGGAGCTCAGATCGCCAATCTCTTTGCTCGTCCACATCTCGGTTTCGCGGCCGTTGCCGTCGGTCACGACCGAGTGGATGCAGGAGTAACCGTGCACCGTTTCCGTGCCGATTTTCTTGGCCGTGTAACCCGTGCCCTCGCTCTTTTGACGCAGCTCACGCGCGGCTTTCAGATCAATCTCGGTGTAGGTGCGCGCCGCATCGTCGATGCGATAGCCGATGTTCGGATTCTTGAATTGATGCAAGAACACCAGCTCCATGCCCGCACCATTCGGCGTTTTCATTTGCACCTCGCTACGGACACCGGTGCGAGAGAACTGCACGCGCATGTTGCCGCCGCCGTGCTTGTGCGTAACGGTCATGTACAAAGTGCCTTCGAACTGCGCGAAGGCTTGCATCGGAAACAAAAGCGCCAAAGCCAAGAGCATGATTCGCATCCTCCGATCCTAAAGCAAAAACGGCGCGCGCGTCGAGCGTAGCGAGTAGAGTTGCACGATGGCAGGAAATTCCTTTGGCCAAGCCTTGCGCATCACCACCGCTGGCGAGAGTCACGGCGGCGGCAACGTCGTGATCATCGACGGTATGCCTGCTGGCCTCGAATTGAGCGAAGATGATTTGCGGCACGATCTGGCCCGCCGCCGCCCGGGGCAAAGTCACATCGTGACTCAACGCGACGAAGCCGACGCGCCGGAGATTTTGAGCGGCACTTTCGAGGGCCGCACCACCGGCACGCCGATCGCGATCTTGGTGCGCAATACCGATCAGCGCAGCAAAGATTACTCAGACATCAAAGATCTCTATCGCCCGGGCCATGCCGATTTCAGCTACGATCAGAAATACGGCTTTCGCGATTACCGCGGCGGCGGGCGATCCAGCGCGCGTGAGACCGTCGTGCGTGTGGCTGCTGCAGCGGTGGCCAAGAAGTTGCTCGCGCAAGTCTGCGGCACGCGCGTCGTCGCCTACGTCATGCAAGTGGGTGAAATACGCGCGCAAATTGCAGCTGCTGATCGCATCACAGAAAAACAAGTCGAGCGTTTCAGCGATGGCACACCGAATATCGTGCGCTGCCCCGATGAAAACGCGGCCAAAAAAATGATCGCGCTCATCGAACGCCTGCGCAAAGCACAAGATTCGATCGGCGGCGTGGCGGAGATCTGTGTGAGCAAACCGCCGCTCGGCCTTGGCGAACCGGTGTTCGATAAGTTGAAAGCAGACTTTGCCAAAGCGCTCTTTTCGCTGCCTGCCGTCGTCGGTGTCGAGTACGGCTCGGGCTTCGCCGCTGCGACCATGCGCGGCAGCGAGCACAACGATATTTTCGTTAGTAAAGGCGGCGCGGTGAAAACCAAAACCAATCGCCACGGCGGCATGCTCGGCGGAGTCACAACAGGCATGCCGATTCTTTTGCGCGCGGCCGTCAAACCCACGAGCAGCTTGCCGCAGAAACAGCAGACCGTGGATCGCAATGGGAAGAAAACCTTCATTCGTACCAAAGGCCGCCACGACCCGTGTTTGCTGCCGCGTTTCATTCCGATGGCGGAAGCGATGATCGCGCTGGTGCTCGCCGACCATTGGGTGCGCGTGAACGGCAACCGTCCGCTTCCGTGAAAAGATAAAGCGATCCACTCCGCGTCGGTCGATGGCGGAAAGCCGAACCCCTAGCTAGTGGGCTAAGGTGGGAGGCTGGTATCGTCGTTTCAGGCTTCCCAGCACAACGCGCCGCCGACGAATCGGCTTTGCTCGTCTCTTTCGAGACGGTGGGCGTGCACACCACGACGAGGTTCGCGACCCGTGTTCGCACTCTGTCCGGGGTTCGTTGCTTGATGCCTGTCGAACCACACAGAGGGATCGCTGCGACTGTAGCGGATCGGTGAAAATGCGCAATCCCGTGTCCGATTTTCGGACAGGCGCGTTACACGAAACACACGCGGCGCGCCCCGGCGAAAATGAAACCCTCTTTCATTTTGGGAGTGCCGTGATGACGAGTTTGAGTCGAGAATGTGTGGTGTGCGAACGGATGTTGCTCGAAGCGCGTGCAGCGCTAAGCGGCGTGGGTTATGCGCGCTGGCAGGTCGATCGCATCGCCAAGTGCGATAGCTATCTGCGCGATTTGGACCGTTTGCGTGGCGACTTCGAAGCGCTGAGACGTGCTTATGACGAAGCGCGCGACTACCATCGTGCAGCGCGTGGTCGTCTGCGCCGCGACTATTATTCATTCATCAAAGTAGCGAGCATCGCGCCGGATGCCGCCGAGGGCATCGAGGCCAAAGCGAGCGCGTTGATGGCGACGCTATCTCCGTCTGGACTCGGCGAAGCGAAAGCGCGCGTAGGTAAAGTGCTCACTGAGTGCACCAACTCGCACGTGATCGAGCAAGAGCGGTGCGACGCGTATTGTCGCGTGCACAACGAGCTGCGTCTCCTCGTGATCGACTGCAAACGCACGGCGAAGGAATGCTACACACTCGCCATGCGCGCGATCCGCGACGAGCGGCGAAACAAACGCCAGCTAGCGCTACAACGGAAAAGATAGCGTTTTTTGCTTCGCTCATGTTAGCGGCGCGCCCGCTTGAGCAAACCTAAGGTAAACGCCCGAACGATCGCACTCGATGCGCTTTTGCGCGTCGATCAAGACGGCGCGTTTCTCGACAAGGTGCTGCCCGCGGCGTTCGAGCGTTTGCAGCCTTCGCCCGAGGACAAGGGCCTTGCGATGGAACTTGCCACCGGGGTGCTCCGCCGCCGTCGCTGGCTCGACCAGGCGATCGCGCAACATACGAAACTGAACAAGCTCGATCCGATCGTGCTGCAGATTTTGCGTCTCGGCGCGTATCAATTGATCTGCCTCGATCGCATTCCGGCCCATGCCGCTGTATCGACCAGCGTCGATATCGCGAAGCATCGTCGCCGCTTTGCTGCTGGCTTGGTCAACGCCGTATTGCGCCGTTTATCTGAGGCACCAAAACCGGACGTTGTTGCCGACGAAGTCTACGCATCGATGCCGGACTGGCTCGGCGCGGAGTTGCGCAGCGCTTTGCAAACGCAATCCCTTCCGGCCGACCGCGAAGTCTTCGCGCAGAAGATGCCGATCGATTTGCCGGCGCTCTTTCGTTCGTTCGCTGACGCCGCCCATCCAACGCTGCGCGTGCTCGAAAATCGCATGCACCGCGCTGAGCTATTACAGCTCCTCGAGACGCGCGGGGTGCGAGCAAGCGCATGTGAAGCATCGCCCGTGGGAGTCGAGATTGATCGCGCTGGCGACGTGAGCGACCTCCCTGGCTTCGGCCGCAACTTCATCGCACAAGACGAAGCCGCACAGCTCGTGTGTGAGCTCGCGCGCAACGAACAAGGCCCGACACTCGATGGTTGCGCAGCACCGGGCGGAAAAACGATCGCGCTTGCGTCGATGGGTCACACGCCGCTGACCGCGGTTGACGTGCACGAAAACCGCGTGGGCCTATTGCAACGCGGGCTCGCCGCAGCCGACATCTCCGCCACCGTCCTGCGCGCATCGATGGAAGAACCCCCGTTTCCAGCAGCCTCGTTCACGACTGTGGTGATCGATTCACCATGCACGGGCGCAGGCACTCTGCGTCGGCATCCAGAATTGCGCTGGACGCTCAAACAACAAGACGTCTCTCGTTTGACAACGCTGCAAACATCGATCCTCGAACACTCGGCCGCGTTGGTGAAACCCGGTGGCTGTTTGATCTACGCTGTCTGCAGTTTCATTCGCGCTGAAGGCGAAGAGCAGATCGCTTCGTTTCTCACAAAGCATCCCGAGTTCAAACTCGAAGCTTGGCTCACCACTACGCCTCGCTTGCATACAATGGACGGTTTCTTCGCCGCGAAACTGCGAAAATAATCCGCACTCGTTGACGCACCATCGCAATCACGGTTGAGCGCGCCGTTGCGCTTGTCGAATACAGATCCGCTCAACTACCACCTCGGCATCAAGACGGAGTTCTTCATGCGCATGCTCTTTGCTTTCTCTCTGCTGTTCTCGCTCGCCGCTTGCGGTGCAACGCTGACCGAAGCGGGCACCGGAGTGAAACTGATGAAAGCCGACCCCCCTGCTGACTGCGCCGACGTCGGTGGCGTCAGCAGCTACAAGATCGGCCCGGGCTACCAAGACGCGTTGAAGATCGCATTGCGCAACCAAGCCGCCGACAAAGGCGGAAACTATGTGCGTTTGGAATCCCTCACGGACGACGGTAACGCGGCAGGCACCGCCTACAAGTGCCCGGCAGCGCTCTAAGCCTCAGGTCACGCGGCCGACTACTCCTGACCGAGCTGCTTCAACGCTTCACGCGCCACAGATGCTTCGTTTCCATCCGGTGCTAGATCCAAATAGCGCTGATAGTGCTTCACCGCGTCGCGCTTCTGGCCGCGGCTGCGAAACGCTTCGGCCATGCCCATGTGCGCGTCGCTGTAGCGACTGTTCGCCGCGAGCGCTTTTTGAAATTGCGCGATCGCATTTCCCGGTTGCTCGGCGTCGATATAGCAAAGGCCTAGACCGGTGAGCGCCTCGGCGTTGTCAGGCTTGAGCTCGAGCGCGCGGCCGTACAATTCCATCGCTTGCTTCACACGCTCGGCATGGCGGGCGCGATTCGCTTTGTTGAGCAAGGTGTCGAAAGTTTCGACTTGCGGTTTTGCTACGACTTCGTCTTTTGGCGTGTCGGCCTTCACCGGCGCATCGAGCTGTTTCTTCAGTGCTAATGCACGCGCGTGGTCCGGCGAGCGCTTGAGCACTTCGGCGATCTGCGCTGCTGCCTTTGCCTTGTCGCCTTTTTTCAAAAACAATTCGGCGAGCTGATAGCGCGCGCCCACGTGTTCACTCTCGCGATCGACCGCTTTTTGAAACGCAGCGATCGCCGCATCGGCGTTGTTGTCGTCGAGTCGCTTCAACTTGCCGACGGCATAGTTGTAGTCTGGATCTTCAGCGAGCAACTTGTTCGCCGCTTCGGCGATGCCACGATACGCTTCTTGTGCGTTGGTCAGCGCATAGTAGCGCGCCGCGGCTCGCATGCCTTGCGGTCCACCGCCGTCGAGCTCGAGCGTGCGCTTCATGTACGACAGGGCGCGTTCAGTCTTAGCCGCGGAATCCGCCTGCTTCTTGCCAAACTCGGTGGCCAACGCAGCCGCATCGCCGGGCTTCGTTGGCGCCTTGATCAAATTGTTACCCTCTTCGCGCGCGAGCTCAGCCCAATCGCAAAGAGCAAGCGTCGCTCCCGCCAACGCCGCCGCGCTGTTCGCCTGCAGCGCGAGCGCTTTTTCAAATTCCTGCTCGGCAGAGAGAAAACCCTGCGGCGTGTCCTTGTGTAGCTCGCGATAACCAGCGGCGACGTGCTTCTCGGCGAGCACGTTCGTCGTCACCGGAGGAGGCTGCGCCGGCGCCTCACGAAACAGTCCGGCAAGCTGATGCCGAAACACGAACGCACCGCCTACAACACCAACAGACAGTACCGCGATACCGACGATCAACGGCATCGCCGAAGAACGGCGCTGCGGTACTTCTTCTTGATCTTCGATCGGCTCGATGCGCGCTGACTGCGTCATTTCGAACGCTTGTTGCTTCGGCACGATCGCCGCTTGCTCGGCGACCTGGAAAAAGCTCGCGAGTTCGAGAATATCGCCGAGACGCTTCCACGTTTCACCGGTCTTCGAGATCTCGTCCTCGCGCGTGACGCGGCGTTCGACGATCCAGCGCTGCAAAGTCGTCAGCTCTTTGAACTTGAAGACGTGACCGCTCGCTTGGCGGATCATCCAATCACCAGTGGTCGGTGATTTGGTGCTCGGCGCGCCGCGCGTAACGCGAAAGATATGGCCGCATGAGGTGCATTTGACGCTGACGCCTTGGGCCGTCACTCGACTGTCGTCGAGCTCGTACTCCGAGTTGCACTTGTCGCAGCGTACATCCATGCCAGCGCAAGTTTAGGCGTAGGCAGCGATACCACCAAGTTTTTCAGGGGGTTGAAAAGGCCTCACGGATTTCCTGCGTGAGGTGCATCGAGCAGAATTTCGGCCCGCACATCGAGCAGAAATGCGCGGTTTTGGCGCCGTCAGCAGGAAGGGTCTCGTCGTGAAATTGGCGCGCTTTGTCAGGATCCAAGCCCAAGCGGAACTGGTCTTCCCAACGAAATTCGAAACGCGCTTTCGACAAGGCATTGTCGCGTTCTTGAGCCGCAGGATGGCCTTTGGCCAAATCTGCTGCGTGGGCCGCTATCTTATACGTGACTACACCTTCTTTGACGTCATCACGATCCGGCAAGCCGAGGTGTTCTTTCGGCGTGACGTAGCAAAGCATCGCCGTGCCAAACCACGCGATCATCGCCGCGCCGATACCGCTCGTGATGTGATCGTAACCAGGTGCGATATCCGTCACGAGTGGCCCGAGCGTGTAGAACGGCGCTTCGTGGCAATGCTCGAGTTGCTTCGTCATGTTCGCGCGCACGAGGTGCATCGGCACGTGGCCAGGTCCTTCGACCATCACTTGCACGTCGTGTTTCCAAGCGATCTTGGTGAGCTCGCCGAGCGTCGCGAGCTCGGCGAACTGCGCTTCGTCATTGGCATCGGCGATGCTACCCGGGCGTAAGCCATCGCCCAAGCTGAAGCTCACATCGTACGCCTTCATGATCTCGCAGATCTCTTCGAAGTGCGTGTACAGGAAATTCTCTTGTTTGTGCGCGAGGCACCAACGCGCCATGATCGAGCCGCCGCGAGAGACGATACCAGTGACGCGTTTTTCGGTGAGGCCGACATAGGCGCGCAACAAGCCCGCGTGGATCGTGAAGTAATCGACGCCTTGCTCGGCCTGCTCGATCAACGTGTCGCGATACATTTCCCAGGTGAGCGCTTCGGCTTTGCCGTGCACCTTCTCGAGTGCTTGATAGATCGGCACCGTACCGATCGGCACCGGGCTGTTGCGGATGATCCACTCGCGCGTCTCGTGAATGTTCGCGCCGGTCGACAGATCCATCACGGTGTCGGCGCCCCAGCGGATGGCCCACACCATCTTGTCGACTTCTTCATCGATCGACGACGTGACCGCGGAGTTGCCGATGTTGGCGTTGATCTTCACCAAGAAATTGCGGCCGATGATCATCGGCTCGAGTTCGCCATGATTGATGTTCGCCGGGATGATCGCACGCCCACTTGCCACTTCATCGCGCACGAATTCGGGCTTCATCTTCTCGCGGATGGCGATGAATTCCATCTCAGGCGTAATGATGCCTTTCCGTGCGTAGTGCAGCTGCGTCACATTGCTACCGCTTTTTGCTCGGCGCGGCGGTCGCACACTCGGAAACCGGATCGCATCGAGTGATTTGTCACCAAGACGTTTCTTGCCGAACTCGCTCGTCGCCGCGTCCAAAGCGATCGTGTCTTTACGCGCTTCAACCCACTCGGCGCGAACACACGGGAGACCCCGATCGATCGCGATTTCCGCGGTCGCATCGGTGTACGGTCCGCTCGTGTCATAGACAAGCACGTTCGGATTAGGCCGCGGATCCGCACCCGCCGGCAGACCTGCTGTAGTCGGCGTTTGCGCGATCGAACGAAGCGGTACGCGCACGGAAGCGTGCTGCGCGCTTTGCACATAGATTTTTTGCGAACCCGCGAGCGGTCCGGTGGTCACCTTCATGGATGCGTTCTCCTGCGCCCGTTGCTCGTTCACTGCACGGTCAAGAGTCAAGGCGCGGGCGTGCGTTGGCAAAGGCCCAATGCGCGATCGCACTCATGCCAAGACCGGAAAAGAACGCCACGTCATAGAGCGGCTTGAGCACCGAAATCCACGCGCCGATGCCAGCCACGAAACAACCGAGCGCCGTTGCGGCGACCGCCGATTTGCGCACTCCGGCATATTCGCCATCGGGATCGTAGAGCGCGCCGAGCGCCAGATTGCGCCGTCGCACGATCCAATAATCGACGATCATCACGCCACAGACAGCGCCGAGCGGTCCACTCGTACCGACGAGCCAGGTGTACAAAAAGCGCTCAGGCTCTTCGAGCAAGCGCCACGGACCGAGCGCCCAACCGAGCACAGCTGTGATCAAGGCTCCGTGCTCGAAGGAAATACGCCGCGGCCATGCGTTGGAGAACGCACGCGCCGGTGACACCACGTTGGCAGCGATGTTCACAGACAGCGTCGTCAGCACGACGGTCATCGCGCAAATTCCGACAGCGATCGGCGAATGAAATTTGGCCACGAGCCGTACCGGATCCCACAGAACATCGCCGTAAACGATGATCGTCGCTTGCGTCACAAAAGCAGCGAGCGCTGCGTAAAATCCCATCGCCCAAGGCAACGCCAAACCTTGGCCGATGATCTGTTCGCGTTGCGACGCTGCGTAGCGCGAAATATCACCGGCACTGACCGCAACCGTCGCCCAAAATCCGATCGTCGCGGTGATCGCAGGAACGACTTCGGCGAACGAGCTCACCCGCACCGGCGCCGAAAAAATCACCGCCCACGAACCGACCGATTCGAACGCCCACAAAAGCAGCGCGCAGGTCATAACGAGTACGAAGGGCGCTGCGAAATTTTCCACGTGTCGCAACCACGAGAGCCCGCGCAAAGCGACGACGATGTTGAGCACCCAAAAGACGACGAACGCAAACCATTCGCCGTAAGCGAATGCGGCCCAGCCCGGCACCACCACGCTCAAAAACACGTGCACTGCGTGACCGCCGACCCAGGTTTGAATCCCGAACCAACCGCAAGCAACCACAGCGCGAATCAACGTGGCCACATGTGCACCACGCACGCCATACGCAGCGCGCACTTGCACCGCGAAAGGAATGCCGTAGCGCGCGCCGGCGTGCGCGTTGAGCAGCAGCGGCACCACAAGCAGAGCGTTGCCAAGCAGCACTGTCGCTGCAGCAAACGCAGCGCTCATGCCCACGCCAACGAGCGCCGACGCGAGCATGTACGTTGGAATACAATGCGCGAGCGCGATCCACATCGCGGCAAAATTGAACGCGGTCCAGCGCCGCTCTTTGACCGGAATCGGCCCGAGATCATGGTTGTACTCGGCCGACGAGAACAGACGCTCGGGCTGAACGAGCTCTACCTGGCCGTCTTTGTTCTCGAGATGTGGAAGATGCGAGCTCAGAGCGTTACCGCCGTAACTTGTTCAAGTCCTGACAGCGAGGAAAAGGCGCGTCACGCCTTCCCTTTCATTTGCACCTGCGTGAAATTCATCGGCCGCTTGTTGTCTGTGCCCGAATTGCGCGGCTGTTTGATCGCCGAAGACAATGACGACGCGAGCGCGTTCCAATTCTCGGCGCTCAAGCTCACGAGCTGCGCCGACTTGCGCTGGATCTCTTTGAGCTCTTCCCACGGCCGCGCTTGCAACGACGAGTACACCGGTTTGTTCGTGCGCCACGAGTCCAAAATATTCGGCGTGATTTGCAAATTACGCAGCGCCGCTTTCATACCTGGGCTCAAGTCGCGCCAGGTGGTTTCATTCGCCACCACTTCGCTCAACGCCAAGAAGTCGCTGGCGCGCCCAATCATCGGGCCGCCCTTGACCAGCTCTGGATTCTGCCGCGCCGCTTCGATCTTGTCCTCGCGCATCTTGGCGAGCTTTTGCTTTTGATTCGGATCCAAGCCGAGCTGAGGCATCGCGTTGTTGCCCCAATTCTTGAGGCCGCCCATGGTGATCGAACCGGGGCGCACGGTCTGTTGCGAGTTGCGCGATTTGATCTCTTCTTTGGTGGGCGCGGCGGTGACCGAGGCTTCGCCCGGCTCGGCGGCTTGTGTCTTCGTCGGCGTGCCGCTTTTCGCGAGCATCTTCTTCAACGACGCTGTCGAAGTGGTGGCTGCGTCATCGCTCAACGTGATCGTCGTCTTGGCGGGCAACACGGCACCCGGAGCGCGTTTGTCCATGCGCTCGGTGAGCCGCTCGGGCTTGCCGCGCAGAGAACGACGCTTGGCGGCGGTCAACTTCGAGAGCTGCAAGTCTTGGCTGCGATGGCGTTCGACTTCAGTGTCCAAGCGAAACACGTGCTCGGCCACTTCGAGGGTGCACTTGTGATGCGTGGCGAACTCTTGCGGCGTTTTGAAATTGCCTTTGAGCGGCGCCAAACTGCGCGAGGTTTCAAGCTCGTTGAGCTGTTTCAAGCTCGTGCATTTGTTCAGGCTCTTGCCGATGCGTTCGTTGTGCCGCTTCACCTTCTGAGCCGCGGCGCTGATCTTGGCCATTGCCGCCATGTTGTACTTTTGCCGCGCTTCCGGATCGCCGCCCTGGCCTTCGCCTTCTTCGAACGGCTCAATCGGCGGAAAAGCGATCTCGCGCGCTTTGCACTCGCCGACGATCTGCTGCAGCGCCGCCTTTTCGGTACCGCGTTGGGTAACCTTTCGCGCGAACGCGCCGAGCCGACCGTCGCGCACTTGCCCGAGCGAGTGCGCGACGTCATCCGCTTGCTGCGGCGCTTTACCGACGGCTGCTTGGATCTTGGCGCGCGCTTCCATCGGCATCGCGTGGAACTTGCTGCTCGCGAGAATCTTCTCCTGAGCCTCGAGACTCACGCTCAGCTTGTTGCCGCCGCTCACGGCTTTACTGAGGTTCGAGAAGTTCGCCTTCATGTCGGCGGAGTTGAGCTTCGGGCTCAACAACTTCGGATCTTGCGCGATCTTCTCGAGACCCTTGAGCGTGTCTTTCAGATCTTTTGGATTGTTCGGATCGGCCTTCAGGAACTTATTGGCGATCGATTCCTGCGCCGGGCCGTTCATCAGCTTTAGCGACTTCGACCCGCCAAACTCGACGCCGAGCTTATGGCGCTCGGTACCCGGCGCATCGGTCGTAGCTTTGAACATACGCTTTTTGACCGTGGGCGAAGCGTCGTCATGGCCGAATGACTTGGCGAACTCGCCGACGGCTTCTTCGAGTTTCTTGAGCTCTTTGTCGCCTTTTTGCGCGGTCTGAGTCGTCACCACGAGCGCTTCTGAAGCGACAGGTGCAAGCGCTTTGTCGGCGCCCGGACCGCTCGTCATGCGCTGAAAGGAGCTCGCTGCTTCGAAACCTACTTGCGGCGTTTTCTGCGTGGTTTCACCGAAAACTTCTTTGGCGAGGCCGCTGGTTTTGTCCGCTAAAACGGACTTCTGCAACATCTCGAGCGCGGCTTTACCAGTGGGACCTGCTTTGCCCTCGGCGAGGCCCTTGAACAACGCGTCCGATTTGCTGGTGCGTGGCGCGCCATCCGGCGTTTTGCCTTCAACGCGTTTCTGCTCTTCGCCCTTCTTGAGGCCGCGGGCCAGCGCCTGTTTCAGCTTCTGTTCGGCGACGCTGTCTTCTTGGTCTTTAGACGGTCCTACGCTGTTGCTCAGCGCTTCGGCACTGACATTTGCGTATCTGACTTCGGCAACGCCCATAGCTCGACCTCACGTACTGTACCTTACATACACTGTACCACAGGACATTCACTCAAGCGGCGCGGGCGGTTAGCTATTAGTTGTCGCCGTGGTCGGCCTTGTCTGGGTGGCTCAAAGCGGCGCTCACGGCAAGGTCGCGTAATTTGACCAATTGTTCGCGGTCAAAGATGTACTCTTTGCGGCAAAAATCGCAGCTAATCTCGGCCTTTGCCTCTTTGCTGATAATGTCGTTCAGCTCGTCCACGCCGGTGGCAAGCAAGGCCGCCATGACGCGATTTTCCGAGCAGGTACAGCGCCAGCTGACCTCGCTTTGTTCGAGCACGCTGCGCTCGAGTTTGAGCGTTTGCGTGAGGGCGGTCGACCAATCCGAGCCGCTCTGCAAGGCCGTGTACAACGCACCAGGAGGCAACAACCCGCGTTCAGTCTCGAGGGTCTGAGCCTCTTCTCCCGGCAGCACCTGCAGCAGGAGACCACCAGCGCGCACAATCTTGTTCTGCTCCACCACGGTGTCTAGCAAGATCAAACTTTCGACTTGTTCCGACGACGCCAAGTACTCGGCGATGTCTTCGTCGATTTCACCGCTTTTCAATACGACCGTGCCGCGAAAGTAATTGTTCGACGCGTCGGCGCGCAGCACGTTCACGAAACCGCCGTCACCGAAGGCGTAGCCCACTTTCGGACGTGGCCCTTCCGCTGGTAGCAACGCGGGATTCTTGCTCACGTATCCGCGCACAGTGCCGCTCGGATCGGCATCGACGAAAATGCTGCCAAGCGGACCGTGCCCGGAGATCTGCAGATTGATATTGCGCTCGCTCTTGGCCAACGCCGCGAGCAGAACACCGCCGGTGAGCGCACGCGAAAAAGCGATGGTCGCGAGCGGTGCCAGCTTATGCACCTCACAAGCTTGGGCGCACAACGCGGTTGTTTCCACGGTGATCAAGCGCAAGGTCGGCTTGTTGTCTTGCGACCGGCGGGCGAGTGAACGGGTAAGAAAGTCGCCCATCAGAGGAACTTCGCGAGCAGAAGCTCGTCGTGAAATTGCCCGTCGATCAATACTTGGTCTTTACGCGCGCCTTCTTCGCGATACGAAAGTTTTTCATACAGCCGCAGCGCCGGCCGATTGTTGGCGAGCACGTCGAGAACCACTTTGCGCAACCGCCGGTGCTGCGCCCATTTTTCCGCCGCACGCAGCAGTTGTTCGCCAACACCTTGGCGCCGCGCTTCCGCACTCACCGCCATCGAGACTTTGGCCACGTGCTTGAGCGCTGGATGGTCGGTCGAGCGAATCAAACAATGGCCCACCACTTTGTTGTCGAGTTTGGCGAGCACCAAACCGACATGTGGCGAAGCCAACACTTGGCCGAGAAATTTTTCGGTCTGCTCGAGCGTGCGCGGAAACTCCGAAGTGAGCACGAACAGCGGCTCGTCGGCCACCTCGGCAAAATGCACGGCGAGGCGTGCCAGATCATGTGGCTGCGCGAGCTCGATATGCGGAGCGGTCATTTCACGGGCTCATTTCCGCACTGACAAAGAACGATCAAAACGGAATGTCGTCATCCGACAGCGGCGGCGGGCCGTAGTTGAACTGCTCGCCCCCACCGTTATTGTTGTTGCGTGGCTGCGCTTGCGCTTGTGGCGCACGTTGCTGCTGCGGCGCTTGCTGACGCGGTGCCGGCGCTTGTTGTTGGCCACCATCGTCGTTCATGCGCGGTGCACCAGCGCCTTCGCGACCGCCGAGGAATTGAACGTTCTGCGCCACGATTTCGGTGGTGTAGCGTTTGTTGCCTTCTTTGTCGTCCCATTGGCGGGTCTGCAAACGACCTTCCAAATAAACTTGGCGACCTTTGCGCAGGTATTCACCACACAACTCGGCGAGCTTGGCCCACGCGACGATGCGGTGCCATTCGGTCTTCTCTTGGCGCTCGCCATTCTTGTCGTTGAAGGTTTCGCTGGTGGCCACGTTGAAGCTGGCGACCGCTTGCCCACCTTGGGTGTAACGCACCTCAGGATCGGCTCCCAAATGTCCAACGATGATGACTTTATTGACTCCCGCCATAGCGCCCTCCGCTCGTGGAGTTGAAAAGACCACGAAGCTCGGCGCATGTCATCTCGTTCGGCGAATTGTCAATCTGCTGGTGGTTTTTACGCGTCTATTTCGGGGACGCGCTGCTCTCGTCCTCGCCGTTTTCCGAGGCCAATTTGTATGCGATCATCTTGCGATACAGAGTGGTGCGACCGATGCCAAGCTTCTTCGCAGCCACCGTCATGTTGCCGTCGCAAGCCGCGAGCGCCCGCTCGATCGCGTCGCGTTCCACATCGGCGAGCGGCAGCACTTCACTCGGTACCACCCGCGCTGGCGCGGCCGCATTTGCCGCGACCGGTTTGCCATTTCCATTCGCTACCCGCGGCGCAATGTTCTGCAATTTCTCGGGCAGGGCTTCCACGCCCACCACTTCGTTTTCGCTCGAAATCAACGCGCGGCGCATCACGTTTTCCAGCTCGCGCACGTTGCCGGGCCAGTCGTAACGCATCAGTAGCTCGAGCGCCTCGGGGCTCAGCGTGCTCACCGCGCGCCCTACTTGCGGCGAGTATTTGCGCATGAAGTGCCCACACAAATCCGGCAGATCTTCGATGCGCTCGCGCAGCGGCGGCGGCGTCAACGTGTAGACCACCAAACGATAGTAGAGATCTTCGCGGAACTGGTTGTTGCGCACCATCGCTTCGATGTCGCGATTCGTCGCCGAGATGATGCGCACATCAACCGAGATGGTCTGCTGACCGCCAAGACGCGTGAGCCGTCCTTCTTGCAGCACGCGTAAAAGCCGCGCTTGCACCGTGGGGCTGATCTCGCCAATTTCGTCGAGAAACAACGTACCGCCGCTCGCTTGCTCGAACTTTCCTTTGTGTGATGCGACGGCGCCAGTGAACGCGCCCTTTTCATGACCAAAGAGCTCGCTCTCGAGCAAAGATTCACTGATCGCCGCGCAGTTGAGCTCGACGAAGGGACCATCTTTGCGCACGCCATCATAATGGATCGCGCGCGCGACGAGCTCTTTGCCCGTTCCGCTCTCGCCAGAGATGAACACGGGGATCGTCGAGTCGAGCAAACGCTGCATCTGTTGGAACAACGCCTTCATTTTTGGCGCCGATCCAACGATCGAAGAAAACGCGTTCTGCGCGCGCATCTCGCGCTCGAGCAATTGCACGCGTTTGAACAACTCGTGCTGCTTCACCGCGTTCTTCAAGTTGGTGAGCAAGCGTTCGCGGTCAACCGGCTTCAATTGATAGTCGAACGCGCCGAGGCGCATGGCGCTCACCGCGGTCTCAACCAGATCTTTGGCCGAAAGCATGATCACCGGAATCTGATACTTCGCTTCGCGCAAGCGGCGCAGAGTTTCCAAGCCGTCGACGTTCGGCATCATCACGTCGAGACAAATCGCGCTCGGTGAGTGCTCTTCGAGCGCTTGCAGCACGTGCGAGCCGTCATCGAAATCGTAAACGGTATAGCCTTCGAGTTCGAGCCACTTCTTGACCAACGCGCGAATCGGCCGATCGTCGTCGACGATGAAAATCTCGATGCCGAGGTCCGGTTTCTTTTCGAACGGCTGCACCGACCAACTGTAGACGGAGCGCTACCCAGCTGCAAGCGCACGCCGAATCGCCCAGCAGAGCCCGAGCAGACCCACCAGCACACTCGCGGCTTTTACCGCGTTCGGCCGATGTTTGCGCACGAAGAGCACGAGAGGAAGCGCGCACGCTACGAGCGCTGCTTGGCCGAGCTCGATGCCGATGTTGAAACAAAGGAGCGACCAAACAAAAGCCGAAGTGGACAACAACGCGTCCGCCAAAACCGATGCAAAACCGAGACCGTGAACGAAGCCGAACGAGAAAGTGAGAAGGAGACGCGCGCGCAAGCCATCGCGTTCGCGCAGCGCTTCGAATGCGACCACGGCGATCGAAAGCGCGATCACCACTTCCACTGGCTGCTCGGGCAACTTGATGATCGAAAGCGCCGACAGAAACAGGCTCACCGAGTGCGCCACAGTGAACGCACTGAGCAAAAGCAACGCACGCGCGAACGAGCGCGAAGCCAAGATCAAAGCGAAGATGAACGCCAAGTGATCGAGCCCATCGAGAATATGATGCACGCCCAAGCGTACGAAACGCGCGCCAACAGCAAACCATCCGCTGTTGCGCGCTTCGATCACCGCGTGCCCCGCCTCGACCACGCTTTGAATGCGCGCGTGGCCTTCGCTCGTCAGTTTGAAAATCGCGCGGTGCGAGGGGCTGAGCGAATCGATGTAGCCAAGATAAAGCGCGAAATCCGCCGCCGGCCCCGGACAATCGTAGGTCACACCGAGGTGCCACATTTGCACATCCGCGAAGAAATTCGTCTGCGGCGATCGCGCGGAGCACTGCTCGCCTGCCTTCTTCAACGCCACGCGATCGAGCACGAAACGCTGCAGCGCGCTGTCGCTCGAGGCGATCTCGCTCGTGGTGATCTTTCCATCCTTGTTGCGATCGACTTGTTCGATGAGCGGCGTGTCGTGCGGGTCCAGATCGATCTGCAATTCGAGCGTGCGGCCTTGTTCGCGTGCGTCGGCATAGCTGATATCGCGGCGATGCGCGTGCCCCGGCATCGACCACAGAAGTAAGAGCAAAAACGCGAGCCGTCTCACGACGAACGCGAAACGGGATAGCAACCGCTCAAAACATCGTAGAGCGTGCGGCGCGTGCGTGTGAGCAGAACGAACCACACGCCGAACATCGCAAATAGCCACGACGGCAGTTGCAATACGGCGCGTGTAGCAGCGCGACCAAGGCGCGGCGGCTCACCACGCTTCGTGAGCCAGCGGATGCCGAAGAGCAAATCGCCAACCGTCGCGCGCATGAACGCAACGCTGAACGCATGATACAAAACGCTCACCAGACACACGCCGGCCAAAATGATCCACGCGTGCTTGCCAAGACTCAGAAAAATGCGCGCAAGATCGTGCAGACTCGTGGGCACCATCGGTGCGTGCCCAGCGTCGAGATCGCGCTCGAAAATAAGCAGCATGAGCATCAACGCGCCACCAAGAGGAAGCGCATCGACGACACCTGCCGCCAAGCGCCGCCACGGCGGAGCTAAAGCGATATCGATGACGCCGACGTCGGCGCTTTCCACCGAGACGGCTTCTTGCGCCGCTGCGGCTTCGCTCGGTGTCGCTTCGCGCAATGGCGCAGTCGGCATCTCGCTTGGTGGCTCGACGCGCGGCTCTTCCTGTAGCAGCGTCGGTTCGGTGGCGTCCGCCAAATCGAATACGGGATCTTCGAATTGCGATGACAGCTCGCGCGGCGCTGCTTCAGCTCCTTCTTCCGGCACGCTTCGCCACGCGTCAGCGCCGCGAAAAAAAGGTACTGGCACTGCCGCGATCAAGGCATGACACGAACGACAGGTGGTGTCGCTCGTGTCAGAAGCGGTGTTGCAACGAGGGCAGCTCACGCGAGTGCGATCGGTAGCACTGCGTCTGCTGCGGGGCTAGATCTGCAGAGCAATAGCGGCGGCGGCAATCGCCGCGGTTTCAGCGCGCAAGATCGGTCCACTTAGTGCGGCCAAGCTGCCACCTTTGGCGACCAGCATCGTTTCTTCGGCCGCCGTGAGTCCGCCTTCCGGGCCGACCACGAGGAAACACGGGCCAGGTGCCAACTTCGTAGCCGCATGCGGCGAGAGTACAACCGGCGAGCGCTCGACTAGCGAACTCAACGGCGCGAGCGTCTCGATGCGCATCAAATCTATACGGCCGCTTTGTTTGCACGCCGCTTCGACGAGGCGCTCCATGCGCGTACGTTTGTTGTCAGACAGTTCGTTGATCACGCTGCGCTCGCAAGTGATCGGAATGAGCGCCGCGCAGCCGAGCTCGCACAATTTTTCGACGAGCCAATCTTGGCGATCGCCTTTGAGCAAAGGCACCGCGATCGTTACACTACGCATCGCGTTCACGCGCTCGCTGCGTTGGATTTGCGCGCTGTGCGGATCGATCAACGTCGCTTCCACTTTGAGACCCATGCCATCGAACAACACGATCTTTGCACCGGCGTTCAAACGCAGCACGCGCACGTGATGGACGATGTCTTCGGAGAGCTGCACGATGCCACTTTCAGGCAAGGTGCGAAGTAGGAAGCGCCGTTCGCTCACTGCGTTTTACAGGTGGGGACTTCGTCTTGGCCGATCAGACAAACGCTCTGCGGATCGGCAACTTGTCCAGTCGACCCGGTAATGCCGCGAAGCACCTCGTCCGAACCGCCTGGACCACCAGGGCACACCGAAGCAAAAGGCACGCAACCCACGCACAATTCGACCGGAAAAATCATTTCGTTGCTCTCGAGGCGGTTGCTCGCCACAGTGTGCCCGACCGCCTGTAAGTGCACGAGCACGGTCTTGCGGTCGCCTGTATTGGCAAGGCCGGACAGAAACGTGTTGCTCTGGGTTTTGAAGTCCGTCAAATCGATTCCGGTGACCGACGGCGGCAAAATATCGACGTCGACGGCGGAAAGACCGCCGCCTGAAGGAACTTGGGTCGCCGCGCCGACGAAATAGGTTTTTGTCCCCGATGCTGTCGCCAGCTCTTTGCACGAAGGATAAGTGGCATCGGGAGTCGATGAGGTACCTTCCGTGGTGTTGCGGAAATTCTTGATCTCATAACAAAGATTGAAACCGTCGATCGTTACATCGTTTTCGTTGATGTAGACGTTGGTGATCGGTCCGAAGCGCACGGCCTGCTGGTTCGCGGTCAGCGCGCGGTTGGTCACGCGCACACCCATAACGTAACCGAACTTGCCCATCGAGTTCGTAGAAACATCGCGCGTTCCGCGCGTGCGAAACACGGTTGCCGAAGGATTGAACACACACTCGGGTGCCGTGGCGATCAACGCTGCTTCCACTGATAGCGGCGTGCCCTGATTGTCTGCGCACGCAGCAAAGCCACCCAACAACATAGCGAGCAAACCGATTTTTTTCATACCCGCATTCCTTCCGTATCCAAAAATGCTTCGAGCTCACGCACGTCGGCATCCATCCACTCGAAACGTCCAAGCCGCGATACAATCGGCATACGCACGTGGTTGTGTTGCCGTTTTTTGTCTGCGCTCACGTAGTGTTTCGCGCGCGACGCGAGCGGTCGCCAATCGCGTTGAAAACCCAAGGTTTGCATCGCCAGCGTCAACGCCGCGAGCACTTCGTTCGTCTCTTTGCCGCGCGATGCTGCGTATTCAGTCTCGGCCACCATGCCGAGCGCCACCGCTTCACCATGACGCAAGCCGCGCAGTTCCGCAGCCGATTCGAACGCGTGGCCAAAAGTGTGACCGAAGTTCAGCACCTTGCGTAGATCACGCTCGAACTCGTCTTCGGAAACCACTGTCGCCTTGATCTCGATCGCCCGCGCGATCGCTTCGATCAATTCTTTGCTATCCGGCCGTGCAAAATCTAGCTGGGTCAACCGTTCGAAAAATTCTGCATCGTGCGTGGCCGCCACCTTCAACATCTCTGCGAGTCCCGAGCGCACCTCGCGCGGGTCCAAAGACGCGAGCCAGCTCGTGTGCGTGAGCACCGCGATCGGAGGATAAAACGCCCCGAGCAAATTCTTCGAGTGACCAAGATTCACGCCGGTCTTGCCGCCGAGCGAGGAATCGACCATCGACAAGAGAGTCGTCGGCACACTGAGCCAACGCACCCCACGACGATACACTGCCGCCAAAAAGCCAACCGCATCGCCAAGACTGCCGCCACCGACAGCGACGAGCACCGTCTCGCGATCGCATTGCTTCGCTTCGAGCGCGAGCGCGAGCGCTTCGATTCCAGCAAGCTGCTTGAGCGGCTCACCCGCGTCCACCACGATCACGCTCGCCTTGTGCATTTGCGCCGCGGTGCTTTCGACACGCGGCTGCACCGAGCGATCACAAATAAAAATACAACGCGCTGCCGACGATAACGCGCTCACTTCACGCGCCAAATCTTCGGCGCCACCATGACGAATACGAACGGGATAGGTGCCGCGATGCGAGCGCACCACGTGCACGAAGGCCGGAACGGAGGCTCCTGCAACCACCGCCGCTGCGGTCGCTTCTGCGGTTCCGGTTGCATCGATCACGATCTCTGCCCTCGCATAAAATTCGCTGCGCACCTGCAGCATGGTCTCGAGCGTGCGCCGTCGCGCCGCCACTTCCGACAAGAGCGGTCGCGATCCATCGGCACCGACTCGCTCTGCCGCTGTAGCCGCCGGAACGTTGAGCCACACGAGCGTACCAAGCTCGCGCGCGCAGGCATGGCCACGCTCGCTGCAAACGGCGCCGCCGCCGAGCGCCACGATACTTGGTTCCGCGTTCTTCAGCGCTCGCATCGCTTCAAGCTCGAGCTCGCGAAAGGCTGCCTCGCCTTGCTCGCGAAAAATCTCGCTGATACTTTTTCCCGCGCGCGCTTCGATCTGTTGATCCAGATCGATCACCGGACGCGACAGCTTCGCACCGACGATCTTGGCGATCGTCGATTTGCCGCTGCCGCTGAGGCCAGTGAGCAAAACATGCTGCACGTTTAGAAGCCTCCGCTCGACACGCTCGATTGTTGGCGATTGACGATGCGCGGCGTGATGAACACCAGCAACTCGGCGCGTGAATCTTCCTCGCGCTTACGCTTGAACAACCAACCGAGCACCGGAATCTTCGACAAGAACGGCACTTCGTTGAAGGTGGTTGAGCTGTTGCGCGTGTAGATACCGCCGATCACCGTGGTGTCGCCGTCTTTGACGAGCACCTGCGTCTCAGCCACTTTCGTCGAGATCGTCGGGTCGCCGGAAGCGCCCGTACGCGCGAAGTCCGGTTCATTCTTCGCGGCTTTGATTTCCATCGTGATCGAACCGTCTTGCGTCACGTGCGGCTTCACTTCGAGCGACAAGAACGCGTCGACGAAACGGGTGTTCACACCAGCGGCCGAGGTCACCGAGATCGGAATCGACACGCCTTGCGAGATCTTCGCGCGCACGTTGTCGAGCGTGGTCACTTTCGGTGCCGAGATGATGCGCACCGAGCCGTTGTTTTCGAGCGCAGACAAACGCAGCGAGAGCAAACCCGTATTCGCCGCGTTGCCGAAGATCATACCGACCGATCCACCGGCCCCGGTTCCGACGGGCGACGGCAAGTTGACGGCATAACGCGACGGGTTCGCCGTGCCGGTGTTGTTCGTTGTCGTATCGTCGGCGCCGCCCGAGAAGCCGAGCACGTTCGGAAACGCGAGGCCGGTGGCGTTACCGGTGGCCGGCGAGAACAAGGTCGAACCGCCCCATTGAATACCGATATCGCGCACGTGTGAGGTGTTCGCTTCGACGATGCGCGCTTCGATCAACACCTGCGGCGTTTGCGTATCGAGACGCTTGGCCAAGTTCTCGAGCTTGTTCAGCGTGTCCGGCAAGTCTTCGGCGATGATCGTGTTGGTGCGCTCGTCGACCGTCGCCTTGCCGCGATCTTTCGTGAGTAGCGGCGTCAGCTGCGTGAGCACGTCTTTGGCGTTCGCATAGTTGACCGGAATCAAGCGCACGAAGGTCGGCGCCACTTGTTCCTCGGCCTTCATGCGCGCGAGCTCTTGTTCCTTTTCTTCTTGCAATTTCTTCAGCGGCGCCACGCGGATGATCGAGCCCTGACGCACGCGACCAAAACCTTTGGTCTTGAGCGCGACGTCGAGCGCTTGCTCCCACGACACGTTGCGCAGGCGGATGGTGATTCTGCCGGTGACGTCATCACCGGCGACGATGTTCTCGCCAGAGACTTCCGAGATGTAACGCAACACATTGAGCAACTCGGCGCCGCGCACGTCGAGAGACATGCGTTTTCCGCCTGCTGCGCCAGTGCTGGTCGAGCGCACGATCTGCATCGCTTCGCCCGAGAAGCCGGCCACTTCGATGCCGGGTTTCATGCTGATCTTCACATCGTCCGTCGGAGCGACGGGCTGCAGACCTGCCGGCGTCGGTGGCGGCGTGACTGCGGCGATCGCGGGCTCAGCGGCGACGACCGGCGTGAACTCCCACACCAATCGCTCACCATCGCGGTAGGTGCGATGGTTCATGTCGGTCGCCAAATTGGCGATGATGCGCGCGCCGCCTTTACCTTTGCGCTCGTTGAACGAGGTGAAGCGTAGAAGCCCCGTTTTCAAACGCGAAACGTCGGTGCTCTTTTCCAGATCCTTGGTCAGTTCGGCGTTCGCCAAGATCAACACCGGCGCGCGCGCGATCGAACGATCGACGTCGAGCTTGGTGCTGTCCGAAGCAATGAACGACAGCTTGCCACCTTCGCTCGCCTTGGAGAAATCGAGTGAAGCGATGCGCTCTGGCTTCGGTGCGTCCGGCAATTTCTGCACGACGAAGCCAGTTGGTTCGGGCTTCGTTTCCACTTTTGCCGGCTCGGTCTTCATGGGCTCTGCCACTTTGATCGGCTCAGGTTTCGGCGCCGGAGCGACAGGAGCAACGGCGACCTTGATCGGTTCCGGCTTTGCTTCGACCTTCGGTGGCGCGACAACCGGGGCTTCCGCCACGATCGGCTCTTCTTGCACCGCGTGCTTCGGCATCGGTTCGGTCGAGATGCGCACCGCACCCCCGGCAAAGTTGATCGTGTACTTCGGCAGCCCCTCGCTGCCGTCGAGCACGAAGCGCACCTTGTCTTGGTGCACGCCTAGACGCAGCTTGCCCATCGCGCCGAGCGACCAGTGGCTCGACTTCGGCAACTTCGTAGCGACGCCGATGAAATCGAAAACCACGCGCGGCGGATCTTCAAGCTCGAGAATTTCGTAGGTGGGCTTGCCACCTTTGATCATGACGATCACATCGCTGCCGTTCTTGGTCTTCTTGACCGTGACGTGCTCGAGCGATTTGTCGACGACGACGTTCGAAATGTCATGCACCGAGCGTTCGACAGGTGCCGGCGGGGTGAACGCAACCGTGGGCTCGCTCTTTGCTGGCTGAGCTTTCGCGACTTCGACTTTCGGAGCTTCGACCTTGGTTTCGATCTTCGGCGCATCAACCTTCGGCGCATCGACTTTGACCAACGCTGGCTTCGATGCCTCGATTTTCGGCGCTTCGACTTTCGCAGGCTCGAGCTTGATCGGTTCAAGCTTTGCCGTTTCGACCTTAACCGGTTCAACCTTGACCGTTGTAACCTTTGCCGCTTCAGTCTTGGCCACTTCGACTTTAGCTGGCGCAACTTTCGCGGGCTCTGCCTGCGCGACTTCGATCTTCGCCGGCGCTTTCGCTGGCTCGGCTTTTGCGATCTCGACTTTGTTCGGCTCGGTTTTAACTGGCTCGGTTTTCTTCGCGAGCTCGGGCTTCGGCGCTTCCGGCTTGGCTTCGACTTTCGCTTCCGGCTTCGTTTCGATCTTCGTCTCGACCTTGGCGACTTCGGTTTTCGCTGCAACCGGTTCGGGCTTCTTCGCTTCGGTTTTCGCCGCCACCGGCGACGCGATCGTTTTGTTGTCTTTCGTTGCCTTCGCAACCGCCGGCATCGTTGCTTCACCGCGCACGCTCACGCGCACGTGGCTTCCAGAGCCTTTCACTTCGTAGTCGTAGTTTTTGTCGAGACCGATAATCAGGCGCCCGAGCGCGTTGCGATCATCACTGAACTGCGCAACGGCGATGTCGCCGACCATTCCGTCGTCGATCTCGATCGGCCCATCGAGCTTCGAGACGTCCCCGCGCGCGATGTCGATCACGATGCGCATCGGATCCGACAGACGGAACACAGTGAACACCGGATCGCTATCGCACACGATATCGATCGAACGACCGAGATCCGTGCGCTCGACATTCACTTTCTGAACGCGGTTCAGCTTTTGCTCTTGCGTCTTCGCTTGTACGCGCGCTGGCAGCGACGCGCTGACGAGCACCGAGAGCGAGAGACCGAGCCCGATTCGCAACAGCGAAGCCATCGCTCGTTTTCGCGTCGTTTTTCGCGGACTTTGCACGTTCGCCTCCATCACATCACGCGCCTTCATTTCAGCAACAACTCTTCGGCCGGCAGCCGCATGGTCACGGGACTCGACACTTTTTTGTTCGTCGCCGGGTCACGGAATTCTTCGAGAATGATCACTTCATCGCGCTTGATTTTATTCACGCGCCCACTGTGTTTACCGATCAGCGTACCGATCATGATCGTGTGCCCCGCCCCACTCGGATCCTCGACCATCGCCGAGGGTGTGCTGGTACCGGTCACCACGCCCACGAGCTTGAGCTGATCGATCTCGAATTTTTCGAGCTCGGTGAGCGCACGCGCCGATTGCTTCTCTTCTTCTTCGAGCGCTTGATCGACATAGTAAGGACGAAACGGATCGCGCTTACCGATCGACGTATACACGTACTTCTCGCTCGGCTGACTCGCCGCTTGTTCGCGCGAAATGAGCTCTTGCTTCTTCGGCTTCGGTGGTGGAGCGGGCGGCGCTTCTTCTTCGCACGCTGCACACAGCAGCACGGCGGCAATAACCAATTTTCTCATGGTTTCGCCCCCGCCGCGGCGCTCTTGTCGACGAAGCGATAGGTCGTGACCAAGAAGTCAGCACCCACGAGGTACTTCTTGTTTTGCATTTTGGGCTCGCGCATCGAGATGTTTTCGACGTTGACGATGCGTTCCAAATGCCCAACCGCGTCGATGAATGCCGCGATCTCGTGATAGTTTCCTGCCACCTTCAGCTTGAACGGAAGCCGCGCGTAAAAGTCTTTCATTTCTTCGCGCTGCGGTTCGAAGCGTGAAATCTCGAGGCCGCTCTTGGTGCCGAGCGAATTGATTTGCGCGAGCAGTGCCGGCACCTCGCCTTCGTCCGGCAATAGCGCCTTGGCGCGCTCGAGCTCGCCTTCCAAACGCTTCACTTCGACTTTGTACTTCTCGAGGTTCTCGGCGATCGCTTGCTTCTCGACGAGATCGGCTTCGAGCTTCTTCGCTTCCGCCGTGCGCGCGTCGAGTTGCACGCTTTGATCGTCGTAGATCAGGAAGTAGTGCAGCGCGACCAGTGCCACCACCACGCCGATGAGGCCGCCGAGCTTTTGCTTCTGCGGAATTTTCGAGAAGTCATCTAGGAATTTATCCATGGATCACTTCCCCTTCTCTTTCGCAGCTACCGGACCGCCGTATTGCGCCGAGCCACTCACTTTGAATTTCACGAACGCTTGCGATGGACCGATGACACCTTCGCGGCCGGCTTGGTTGCGATCCGGCGCAGCTGTTTCGGAGTAGATCAAAGTCACGCCGCTGAAGAACTTCGATTGCTTCGTGAGGTACGAGAGAAAATCGCTGAGCTCGTCGTTGTCGGCGGCGCCGCCTTCGATGATCATCGAGCCGTTCTTCTCTTCGAAGCTCACGAGCCACACGCGCTTCGGCATGGTCAGAGCCAGTTCGTCGAGCAACTTCACCGGGCCGGTCTTTTTCGCTTTCAGATCGTCGATGACCTCGAGCTTTTGCTCGAGCTCTTTCTTCTTCTTCTTGAACTCGTCGACTTTGACGATGTCTTGTTCGATGCGCGCAATATCCGCTTTCGACTTATTGACGCTGTCGACGACCGCCGAAAGCTTGCTGTCCATCACGGCGTACCAAACGTAGAGCACGATCAACAAAACGCCCGTCACGCCGCCGCCGATGACGAGCTCGCGCGTAGCGGCATCTCGCTTCTTGCTGCGCTTGACTGGGAGTAGGTTGATCTTAATCATGTGCTGCTCTCACTTATCCCCGAGGTAACGCATGGCGAGGCCCACGCTGACGGTGGCCTGCGGTGCGAGATTTTTGATGTATTCGGCGTCGAACTTGCGCTCGTCGATCTCGAGACGGCGGAACGGTTGCATCACTTCGACCGGTGCGCCGATGCGTGTCTCGAGCGTCTTCGCGAGCGAGCCGAGCTTGGCGCTGCCGCCCGAAACATAGACGCGCGCGAATTGGTTGTCCGCAGAAGTCGCGGCGTAGAAGTCGAGCGTGCGCTGCACTTCGCTCGCCACCTGCTCGTTCACTTGTTGGATCACGGCTTCCACTTCTTGTGGAACGACGCCATCTTGATCCTTGGTGCCGCCGATCTTCAGCGCTTCGGCTTCGTCATAGCTCACGTTCAAACGCTTCTGGATTTCCTCCGAGAACGCATTGCCGCCGACGTTGATGTCGCGCGTGAACGACGAGATGCCTTTCGACAAGACATTGATGTTCGCTTTCGCCGCTCCGATGTTCACGAGCACGATCGTTTCGCTCTGCGAGATGTCGTAGTTTTGCTCGAAGGCGTTTTCGACGGCGAAGGTATCGACGTCACAGATGGTCGGCAGCAAACCCGCCTCGGTCACCACCTGCACGTAGTCGTTGATCATGTCCTTCTTCGCGGCCACGAGCAGCACGTCCATGTTCGCTTGCGGCGTGGCGGCGGGACGCAGAATCTGCACATCGAGATTCACGTCGTTGATGTCGAAGGGAATGTACTGCTCGGCTTCCCAACGGATCGTTTCGTCGAGCTCGTCTGGCGTCATCGACGGCAAGTTGATCTTCTTGATGATCACCGAGTTGCCGCTGATCGCGATCGCGCATTCTTTGATCTTCACTTTGTGACTGCGCACGAGCTCGCCGATCGCGTCGGTGACCACGCTCGAGTTCATCAGCGCGCCGTCGACGATCGCTTCGGAAGGCAGCGGCACCATGCCGAAGCTCTGCAGCGCGAAGCCTTTCTTCGACGGTTTCAATACGCAAATTTTGACTGAGCTCGATCCAATATCGAGCCCGACGATCGGTTTAGCGCGCGCCATGACGTCTCCTCACGCTACCTGCCGACACCATCTCTGGCTCGCGTTCTTCTGCGTTTGTTTCGTTGTCTTGAAAGATCTTGTTCTTGTCGGAAATCTTCAGACCGAGCGCGAGGATGATCTTGCGCTTGGTGTCCATCCGGCAGGGATAGCCGGCTTCGATGCGATCGATGGTGAGGGTGGAAATGCCGGCCTTGCGTGCAAGCTCGGCCTTGGTCAGTAACTGCGATTCTCTGAAAGCACGCAGCCGATTATTCGCCATCATCACACTCCGCAGAGGGAATAGTACCGTGCACTTATGCTTCCGCAAACAAAAGTGGGGCACACCCAAGGTCAACAAGGGTTCTTTGAGGGTTAATTAGGTATAACTTTGGCTAGGTGTTTGACTTAATCTCGAAGAAATGTCTGGCGCTTAGGAGATGCCGAACTCTTTGATTTTGTAGAGCAAAGCGCGATGCGAGAGGTCCAAAAGCTCGGCCGCTTTGGTGCGGTTGCCCTTGGTCGCTTCGAGCGCCTTCTTGATCAGATACTCTTCGATCGTCCGGGTGGCCTTTTTTACCGACAAATTCGTGGGATCGAGCAGCTCGATCACCGCTTGCGCCGCGCGCGCAGGCCGCGCTGACGTGATTTTCTCGGGAATACTCTCGACGCCGAGCATGTCTGTATCGCTGAGCACCATCGCTTGTTCGATCGCGTTTTCGAGCTCACGCACGTTGCCAGGCCAATCGTATGCGAGCATCACACGGCGCGCGTCCGGCGAGATCCCTTTGATGTCGCGCTTCAACCTTTGCCGATATTTTTCGACAAAATGATCGCTGAGCAAGGCGATATCGTCTTTGCGTTCACGCAATGGCGGAATACGAATTTGCAATACGTTCAAGCGATAGAACAAGTCTTCTCGGAAGCTGCCGTCTTCCACCATCGATGACAAATCGCGCGCCGTCGCCGCCACCACGCGCACGTCTACGTGCATGCCCTTGGTGTCGCCTACGCGGCGAAACTCTTCTTCTTGCAAGAAGCGCAGGAGCTTCTTTCCAGCACAGTGGGATCCGAAGCTTGGAATTCACGTGACTTGAAGTCGCGGC